>TARA_B110000902_G_scaffold167548_1_pt1 | contig 45598 bp, 28 predicted proteins | sample TARA_B110000902 | Tara Oceans TARA_B110000902 (sample SAMEA4398009) | marine metagenome | biome: Polar Biome; feature: [SRF] surface water layer (ENVO:00010504); material: water (ENVO:00002006), including particulate matter (ENVO:01000060) such as... | depth 5 m | reverse complement strand
ATAAAAGTTCCAACTGATGACCCAAGAGGATTTGCACAAGGTGATGCAGGTGGCGGAGCATATATTGACGGAGCAAGTGTTAATAGTGCAAGCAACGAAGCTGCTATGCTATTCCACAGCAGTACATTTATTACCCCGGGTGTTGATACAATTACAATGACCAATGGCGTTAGAGTAGAATGGCTTAATAGTTTTACTTACTTTGCTAACAGAGGGCTATATGCAGTTGATGGCGTTACTGGACATTTAAGCACAGATGGGTCAACAGTTAAGTATGGTGCAGAGCTACGTGCAATTGGATCAGCAAACGTATACGGCAACTATGGAGCTGTAGCAGACGGCGCAGATACACTAATGTATCTAGTACAGCACAACATGGCTTACATTGGATCAGGCAAGTTCTTAGACAACGACCCTAGTAGAGTAATACAAACACAAGAAGTTACAGAACTTAACAGCGGCAATATATACTTTAGTACTACAGACCATTTAGGTAACTTTAGAGTTGGAGATAACTTTTTTGTTGATCTTGAATCAGGCGAAACTAGTTTAGTACTTACTGAAGCACAAGTTGATTCCTTAGGCGGCCTGAACATTACTACTGGTGCTAATACCACAGTAGTTGATGGCACAAAGATAGAAACTGGAAATTTGCGATTCAGCGGCAACACAATCTTATCTACTCTTGACGACATTAACATCGCGTCGGATAACGGCTTAATAGATTTAACTAGTGATACTTATGTATCTAATAACTTAGACATATCAGGTAATTTAAGTTTCGGTGGTAATATAAGTTTACTTGGTGACCAAACAACTGACATTGTTAATTTTAATGTTGATTTTGATCAAAGTATTAATCCTAATCAGAATGGCATTTTTAGTTTAGGCACAACTAGTAAACGATGGATTAATACTCAAGGTAATAAAGCATACTTTGGTGATGTATTATTTTATAATAATTATGTTACTACATTTGTATCTAACGCAGACCTTGAGCTACGTGCAAACGGCACTGGCAAAATATATGTACCTAACAACGATTTAGAAATTACAAATAATCTAGCTGTTGACGGTATTACAAATCTACAAGATTTAAATACAAACAGCTTTGTGTTAGCAAATAATTTAAATATTTCTACTAACTTTGCAACTACTAATCTTACAGTTGAAAATTTAACAGTAGGCTCTCAAGCACAATTTGAAGAAATAAACATTGATGGTAATGTTATTACAACTACAACTTCAAACACAGACTTAGAACTAAGAGCAAATAGCACTGGAAATATTTTTATACCAACAGAAGACATTTTAATTAGTAATGATTTAGATGTACAAGGTACGTGGAATGCTAGCGATTTAAATGTTAACACTCAAGTTATTGCAACGCAATTTGATAATAACACAATTAATATTACTAGTAATATAATTAAGACAGATATATCAAATGCAGACTTAGAACTACGTGCAACAGGTAATGTAACGTTAAATGACAGCCTATCAGTAACTAACGACTTTACTGTACAAGATACATCAACATTAGTAGATACTGCAATAAATGGACTGCTAACACACTCTGGTACATTTAATCAAACCGGTAATAGGACCATTACAGGCGATTTAGATATCACAGCAAGTCTTGATATAAGTGCTGCGGTGCAGTTTGAAGAAATATTAATAGATGACAATTATATTACTACAACTTCAACTAATGCAGACTTAGATTTACGTGCAAGTGGATCTGGCCAAGTTAGAGTGCCAAATAATAATGTAAACATTACAAATAACTTGTCTCTTGGAACACTAAATGCAAGCACAATAAATATCGATAATGAATTTGAACTAGAAAATATGGTTAGTTCAACTGATATTGAAATATTTGATAACGTAATTACAACAACTAATAGTAACAGTGATTTAGAATTACGTGCAAATGGCACTGGCAATAAAGTATTAGAAAATATATTGCTTAATCAAAATACTTTAAGTACACTATCAACATCGTTATTGTTTGCTCCTAGTGAGAGTGTAATTATAACTAGTAGTAGTGCATTATTAATTCCTGTTGGAACAACTGCCCAGCGCCCAGCAGCAGCTGATGTATTTATCGACGGTGGATTAGCATCGCCACTAGGTACTTTATTAGACGGCGGCAGTGCAAGCACAATCTTCGGTAGTGAAGATACATTTTATAACTCCGGTGGTTCGATACTAGCAACGTCAGGTAATACTGGAGATATACGATTTAATAGTACTGATAATATATTTGAAAGCACAGGAAATAGTACTATAACATTTAATGGTGTTTACTCATCTGACAGACTTACTAGTTTAATAGCACATCCTACAAATAATACTTTAATATTTAAATCTAACAATGTACAAGTAGGAACAGTTAATAGCACAGGCATTACACTGCACGGATTAGAAGTTGATGACATAACAATAAATCAGGCTACTATTACTACCAATGTGTCAAATTCAGATTTAGAACTTGAAGCAAATGGCAACGGCAATACAATAATTGACGACTTTGAATTTAGCGGTAGTACAATTACTAATACTAATTCGTCAAATGCTAATCTTAGAATTTACGGAACAGGAACACACCTTGTCCAATTCGCTGGCAACCACGCAGTTAGATTTCCATCAGGTACAACAGCACAGCGGCCGGCAGCACCGCAATTAGGGCTAACACGACAAAATACCGACGATGATATTTTAGAAACCTGGGACGGCGATCAATGGATACCAAGTGCCGGGTTAACTGATAATGTTAGTGAACCTGAAATGCAAGACATTTCCCTTGCACAAACCCTAATCTACGGGTAACCCATCCCTTTTTTCTATAAACGATAAATACTATTAATGCAGAACGCGACTATTGTTTTGCAGGTCCAAACTGTGGTCAACTCGCAATGAAAGGTAGTTGGTGGGACAGGATCCCCGTGTTAAGGAGAGAATATGGCTGTTGGTCGCATATCCGGTCCGCTCTTAAAGTCGAATCTAATTCGTAATGGAATTGATTTAGCTTTTGAGACAGACCTATTATATCTAGATGTAACCGCTCAACGCATCGGTATTAAAACAACTACTCCAGTACACGAATTAGATGTTAACGGCACAACTAAAACAACAAATTTAATAGTTGACGATAAAGCTGTCATTGACGAAATCACAATTGAAAATAACACAATTAGTACAACTAATCAGTATCTTAACCTAGGTACATTAGATAATGTTGTATATCAAAATAAAGCAAGAATTGACTCTATTGACATTGAAGGCAATGTTATTAGTACTAATGATTCAAATGCCAATTTAGAATTTAGACCAAACGGCACTGGCGCTGTTGAAGTATATTCGGATATGAATGTACAAGGCAACATTCATGCAACTGGAAACATTACTGCTGACGGTAGTATTACATTAGGTGATGCTGACACTGACAACGTTGTATTCAATGCCGAAGTTGCAAGTAACATTATTCCTAATTTAAATAATACATATAATTTAGGTTCTGATCCAGACGCTGGTGGCAAACAGTGGGCAAATATCTGGGCAAACGTAATTACTACAAGTACACTTTCTGTACAAGAATTAGAAGTTGACGGTATTGATATTGCACTTCGCCCTGGCAATATATTATTTGTTGCAGAAAATGGTGACGATACGCACACAGGAACACACCAACAAGATCCGTTTGCTAGTGTAAAGCATGCGTTAAGTGTAGCAGCGCCAGGCGATACTGTTTCGATATTTCCAGGGGTATATACAGAGATATTTCCATTAACAGTTCCTGTAGGAGTTACACTCAAAGGCACAAGTTTACGTAGTGTAACTATACAGCCTACAACTGCAACACGTTACAAAGATGCGTTCTTACTTAATGGCGAAAGTACTATTGAAGACTTAATGGTAACTGGCTTTTATAGTGGACGAAACAACTTTACGATTGCAAGCGGCGGCGGAGCAACAGGAACATTTACAGCAAATGTAGGCACAGCACCTCAAGCACACGCATACGCAAGCGGCGGAACAATTACTAACAATGACAACACTATTGCCGTAAGTGTTACTAGCGCAGCTTATAACAACGCTACGGGGGTGTTAACAGTTAACTATACTGGTACTGTTCCTGCTAACGGTGAAGAGGTATTCCTAGAAGGATTAATATTCAGTTGCAATGGCGGAAATAGAACATTCCCAGACAACGGATACGCTTTCCGTTTCGCGACAGACTACACAGTAACTTCACGTTCACCTTACATTAGAAATATTACAGTAATTACAGCAGGCACAGCAGTTAGTGCATTAGATCCTAGAGGATTTGACGCAGGTGATGCTGGTAAAGGCGCATATATTGACGGAGCATACGCAACATCAAGTAGTAGAGAAGCTGCTATGTTATTCCATTCAGCAACATTTATTACTCCGGGTGTAGATACTATTACAGCAACTAACGGTGTTAGAGTAGAATGGTTAAACAGCTTTACATATTTTGCAAACAGAAGTTTTTATTGCTACGATAGCAACGACGGCAAATACAGCAACGGTAAGACTCGTATACGTCTAGGCGGCTTACTAGGCACAGCTCCGGCAGCTGGACAAACAGTAACATTTACATCAACAGACAGTTCGACAGTAGTTGGCCCGTTAAATATCGAAAGTGTATTAAACGGAGACACGCTTGTTATAGACGGAAAAAATGCTGCTTTAGTAGGGTTTGACACTACTCCGGAAAGTATTACATTTAGTGGCACAGGTACTGCAACAACAATATTAAACAATGATTTAAGAGACTTCGGTGCAGAAGTTAGAATGATCGGCAGTGCAAGTGTTTACGGCAACTACGGATTAGTCGGTGACGGCCCAGGCGTAATTGTTTATGCTATTGGACACAACTTAGCATACATCGGCACTGGCAAAAATGTAACAAACGATCCTTTAGAGGTTATTCAACCTAACGAAATTACAGAACTAAATGGAGCAAAGATAAGATTCAACTCAGTAGACCACAAAGGTGACTTTAGAGTTGGCGATTTGTTTTATGTAGATCAAGATGCTGGCACAGTAAATTTTGTTGCAAGTGCATTGAATATTGATTTAACAGATGGTGCAACATTTACTACTGGTGCTAACAGCACGTTTATTAATGGCGATAGAATTGACACTGGAAACTTACGCATTAGTGGAAACACTGTTGAAAGTTTAAGTGACGGCATAACTCTTAATGCTGCAAATAATAGAATTGATTTATTAGATAATGTTAACATTACTGGTAACTTAGATGTCACAGGCAATGTTACAATTGGTGGCAACATTACAATCGGTGATGACGCAAGTGATACAATACAAATTGTAGCTGGCATTGATTCGGACTTGGTGCCTAGTCTAGATAGTGTATACGATTTAGGTGCTGCTTCTAAACGCTGGAATAATATTTGGACTAACCAAGTAAATGTCGACGGCATTGAAATTAGAGATAACTTTATAGAAACTACTCAGTCAAATGCTGATTTAGAACTTAGAGCTAACGGAACTGGAGAAATATTAGTTTCGAGTAATGACGTACAAGTTGATAATAATTTAACAGTTAACGGCACAGCTACGCTTGCAAACACAAACATAACAGGAACAGTTACATTAACTGGAGCATTTAATCAAACGGGTGATACTACAGTAACCGGTGACGTAGACATTGCACAAGACTTAACAGTTAATGCAGCAGCACAGTTTGAAGAAATATTAATAGACGACAACTACATTACAACTACAACGTCAAATGCTAATTTAGAACTTCGCGCAAACGGCTCTGGTAATATTTTAATTCCAAACAATAATGTCGTATTAAATAATGATTTAACAGTTAATGGATCAACAACTACAGTTGATATTACAAGTACTGGAATTGTTACAGCAGACAGCTTTACAAACAATACAATATTAATTGATAATAATGTTATTGAAACCACAGCAGTAGATACTGATTTAGATTTACGTGCAAACGGCACTGGCAAAATAGTAGTACCTTCAAACAATGTTGAAATAAGCCAAGCACTTGATGTTAGTGGAACAACTACGTTAGCTAATACTGCAATTACCGGAACAATTACTCATGTAGGTAATTATTCCCAGACTGGCAATTCTACTATTGACGGCGACTTAACAGTAACAGGCGACTTAGATGTAAGCGGAGCATTCCAGTTTGAAGAAATATTAATAGATGACAATTATATTACTACAACTTCAACTAATGCAGATTTAGAACTTAGAGCTGCCGGCACTGGTTCAATTATCATTCCAAATAACAATGTAACAATTTCTAATAACTTAACAGTTAGCGGAGTGTTAACAGTTGGCGACATTGATAGCATTGGAACTATTCAAGCAAACAACTTTACTACAGGTGACATATTAATTGATGATAACTTTATCACAACAACAGTATCGAACAGTGATTTAGAATTACGTGCAGTTGGCACAGGTAGTATTATCATTGATAACTTTAGTATTAAAGATAGTACAATTACAACAACTGGTAACTTAACATTAACTCCGGGCAACGGAATAATGTCAATTGATAGTACCGGTGCGCTAATACTTCCAATAGGAAACACCGCAGCTCGACCAAGCGGTATAGCAGGACAAATTAGATATAATAATGAACTTGCTAGATTTGAAGGATACAACGGAACAAACTGGGTAAACTTAAAAGGCGTTGAAGATTTAGACGGTGACACTAATGTTATTGCAGAATCAACTGAAGGTGCTAACGATAATATTATTAAATTTAATGTTAGCGGCTCGACTATTGTTGATATTGATTCTACTAGACTTGCAGCACCTAGAGTAACCGTAGATGACATCCAGATAGATGGTAATGTGATAAGTACAATTACAGCTGATACAGATTTGCAACTAAGTGCAAATGGTACTGGCAGAGTTGCTATAGACGATATCACGTTTAAAAATAACGTAATAGAAAATAAAGTAAATAACAGTAATACAATTGTTCAGAACACAGGTACTGGATATGTAGAATTTGCTGACCCGTATGGAGTTATATTACCAGTAGGTGATAATGCAACAAGACCGGCAGCCCCGCTAGAAGGAATGGTAAGATATAATACTGAAGATAGAAGAGTTGAACTTTATGATGGTACTAATTGGGTATCAGTAGCAGGCGCAACAGGCGGTATTAGTTTTGCAGATGCAGAAGATATTGCAATCGAAAAAGTATTAATATTTGGATAAGATAAAATGGCAACAGTACTAAAAAACACAGTAATAAAAAATTGCGGAACAGTTCCGGTCTTGATTTACGAAACACTACCTACTACGAGAGTAACAGTTTTAGGTTTAAGTTTTACTAACTTGACAGACAAGTTCTTATATGTAAATGTCATGGTTGAAGATGATACTAGTATTAGTGGATTTTATTTAAAAGATTCTATCCTCCCAGCTGGCACCAGTTTACGAGCAGTATCAACAGGCGAAAAACTAGTTTTAGCGCCCAGTAATAGACTATTAGTTTCGTCAAGTTTAGATGACTCTGTAGATGTTATTGTTAGTTACGTGGAGATTACATAATGAGTTATTATATTGGTACAAGTCCTAGTGAAGTACTTGACGGTTTTATTAAAAGATACTTCTATGGATTACGTAGAAACGACGACGGCGAATTATTTTTAGTAGTAAGTGACCAGTTAGGGGCCGGAGAGGCTAATAGTGTAGTAATAAACGACATTGGTCCAGAACTAGGAAACTTTCCAGACTTTGAAGAAGGTATTGATTTCTTAGACGGAGTTGATGAAAATCATAATGTAGTGTATAGTAATTTACGCTATCAACAAATTAAATGGGAAGGCAGGGCACTGCTTTACTATATTGAACCAGAAACTGGACACTTTGTGCAACGTATATCTGAAGCATATACATATCCAACAGGTAACAGTTCAACAGGATACGGCGAAGGCAATGATGCCCAAGTGAAACCGGCAGGACCAGGGTATTAAGGAAATCAAATGGCAGAGTTTAAACTAGAACGATTTAAGTATATTTGGAAAGGTCCGTGGGTAACCGGGACTGTTTACAACCGAGATGATGTTATTAGAGTTGGTGGTAAAAGTTATGTATGTCTTGTAGGTCACACTGCTGAGACATTTTTTGACACTGATTTAAATGCTATACTTGCAGGATCTGATCCTGCACAACCGCAGCCTAAATGGCGCATTATGACAGACGGTAGGACATTTGCCGGACTGTGGACAACAGACACGCGATATAACAGCAACGACATTGTTACAAAAGATGGTAGTTTATGGATTTGCGTAAATGGCCATACTAGTACTACATTTGTAACAAATGTTAATGATTGGACGTTATTAGCTTCTAATAGTAAATTTACAACAAACTGGGCTACTAGTACTGATTATGGTACCGGAGCACTAGCAAAATACAACGGCATTGTTTACAAGTGTATTCAACCTCACGTATCTCAAACGTTCTTAGAAGACAATTATGTAATTGAACCAATTGAAATAGCAGTAACAGTTGCACGTAACTTTGCCGATACTGCTAATGTATATTTACTAAACGGGTCTGCACAAGCTGCGATTACTTTAGGACGCGGTCAATCTTATGTATTTGATCAAAGCGATACTTCAAACGAATTCTTTGGAGGCGCTGTAGTATTAGGAGTCGTTGCTGCTAATCCTCATCCTTTATTGTTGAGTGATGCAGCAGATGGCGCCTGGGGAACAGGTACAATATACAGTACCGGAGTTACCTACTTCTTAGACAGTGTTGAAGTAAATCAAGTAAACTATGTCGCAAACTTTAGTGATGCAACAACACGACAAGTAAGAATTACTGTAGCAGCAGATGCTCCTGAAAATTTATATTACTATTGTCGTTATCATTCAGGAATGGGTGCAGAGTTAACCACAGCAGTTACAGTTAGTGTTGCTTGGGAAGTATTTCATGAAGGAATACAATTTAGAGGTGCTTGGGAAATCAGTACTCTTTATAGAAAAAACGATTTAGTATTATATGGCGGCTCTATATGGAAAGCAACAGACACGCACTCGTCGGGCGCAGCAGCTACAGCAACTTTAGATACTACTAAATTTGCCATTGAACTTCCTGGCTTTCAGTATGAGTCGACGTATAGTTCCCTTACACAATACCAAGTAGGTGATGTTGTAAGATTAGGCGGAACATTATATTATGCAAAAGTTGCTAATATAGATGACCAACCGGGACAAGACGCTGATAGTACAAATGTCTGGACAGTACTTCAAGAAGGTTATAACTTTACAGGTGCATACGAGGTTGCTCAAGTATATCAACCAGGTGACATTGTAGAGCGTGGCGGCCAATTATACCTTGCACTTAAAACAATTGGCTTAGTTGAAGCAGACGGCAGTTCAAGAGATTACTTAGAAGATACAAGTTGGGAACTATTAGTACCTAGTAAATCTTGGTCAGGTTCTTGGGCAGAAGACGTTGATTATTACGTAGGTGAAATTGTATACTACTTCGGCGAACCGTTTGTATGTAATGAATACCACAAGTCTACAGAAACTAGCTTCCCGGGAGATAACGGCAACGGCTATTTTTACTGGGACTTGTTAGTACAGTCAGGAGTAGCATCAGGTTTAACTAAAGCTGGCGATTTACTGACATATGACTTAACACGCGAAAGAGTCGGTGATGGCAGTTCTATCGGCGCAACAAACGTTCCAATTGGCACAGCCGGCCAATTACTGACAGTCGACAACGACGATGGCGTATTTTGGAAAACCTGGTTAGCTAGCGCAGCGCAAGTTTATGTATCTACAGATGGTGTTGACGGCCCGAATAGAGGCGAAACATCATTCAAGCCATTTAGAACAGTAAGATATGCATGTGAATATATTGAAGACACATATCCTGCTAACACTCCTGCTAAAGTTTTAGTATCAACTGGTAGGTATAACGAGATTGGACCTATTAGTATTCCTGCAGGCTGTGTAGTTATGGGAGACGAATTACGATCGACTACTATAGTTGCAAATTCTCCTATTACTGAATATCAAAACGAATGGGACTTTAAACTTAATTTAATGAATCATCTTGATATTTTTATTCTTCCGTTGATGGCAAATGAAACAATTTTAGTTACTCCGGGGAATACTGAGACACAAGTAAAAAATACAGCAGCATTAACAATTTCAGAATCAAACTTAATTCTTGCATTAAAATCAGACTATATGGATTTGATAGATTACTCTACTCGTTCAGGCGATGAAAATCCTGCATTAGTTGGAACAAACTTATTAACTAGTGTTGCTGAAAGACGTAAGACTGCAAATAAACTTGAAGCTAATATAGAGTTTGTTGCAGCAGAGTTAGTAGCATATGCAAGGGCAAACAATCCTAGTAAAGTATTTACTGATCTACGCATACGTGATGATATAAGATCATTAGTTAGAGCTATTTGTTACGACCTTCGCTATACTGGTAATTACAAAACATTATTAGCAGCACAACGATATTCTAATGCAGTTAACGGAAGTCAACTAGTAGACTTATTTAGAGTGCGCGATATTACAGGTATAAGAAACTGTACAATGGAAGGTCTATCCGGGGCATTAAATCCACCAGGAGTTTACGACTTATATCAACGCCCAACTTCTGGTGCATATACTGCACTAGATCCAGGTTGGGGACCAGCAGACACTAGAGTATGGATCAATAGTCGTTCACCTTACTTACAAGGAAATACTACAATTGGCGATAGCTGTGTAGGAATGCGAGTTGATGGATTGTTGCACACTGGAGGTAACAAATCTATGACTGCAAACGATTATACGCAGGTGCTTAGTGACGGTATCGGCGCTTGGGTAAGTAACAACGCAAGAGTTGAACTTGTATCTGTGTTTACATATTATAACCAAGTTGGTTATCTTGCAGAAAGTGGCGGAATTATACGTGCTACTAACGGTAACAACTCATACGGCACTTATGGAGCAGTTGCTAGTGGTATCGATCCAAATGAAACAGCACTAGTTGCAAAAGTTTGGAACAGAGATAATGATCCCGTAGTAGACAGTGTGTTTGCTGGTGAGTTCTCAGATGAAATATTTGCACTACAGTACGATCATTGCGGAGAAAACTTTACTTCTGCAACTGCTACTGTTACCGGCGCTGGCATTGGTGCTTCTTTATTATTTGAAGATTTTAGAGACGGCGGATTATACGAATCGAGATTAGTTAACCCAGAAGACAGCGGAGCAACTGGCGGTGTTGGATATTTTGTAGCTCAACGAAATGCAGCAGAAGGCGATACAACTAGTTTTAAACTAGAGCAAAGCGACGGTAGTTCCGCAGCACAAATTGTAGGGTTGCGTGTATGGATTGTTAGTGGAGTTGGAACTGGGCAATATGGATATATTAATAGCTATAGCGGTGCCACTAAAATTGCACAAGTGTATAAAGAGTCTGATAATACTCCAGGTTGGGATCATATTATTGCCGGAACCCCAATTGAAGCTGTTTTAGCAACAAACTCTGTTTATAGAATTGAAGCTAGAATTACAGCAAGTCATCCAGGATTTTCAGATGCAGGATATAATATTCCAAACGGTAGAGATATAACTGACGTTACTTTTACTGATACTACATTTACATTTACTAATGTTGAAGGAACTCCAGGTACTGGCATAGTACAGAGTGAAGACGGCTTAGTTGCAGCAAACGCTATATTTAATATTACTAAGAATGGTACAGTGTATGCAGTTACTATTGCAGATGGCGGATTAGGTTACGCAGTTGGTGACTCTGTTGTTATAGCAGGGACTGACTTAGGCGGATCGTCACCAGCTAACGATTGTACAATTAAAGTTGCATCAACTACCAATGACAGTTCTAATTCAATTGCTACTATTGTTGTTACTGGTACAGGACGCAGCGGCAAGTTTGTTGCAATTTCAACACCTAACTTTGTATTAAACAGTGACGATGGAACAACTTGGTCCGAAGGCACACTTCCGAACTCGCTTGCAGTTGCTTGGAAACGAGTAGTTTCTGGAAATAATAGAGCTGTTGCAATCGGATTTGGTACTAACGAATGTGCATATTCATTAGACGGAGTAAACTGGTCGCAGGCATTTTTGCCAACAAATGAATTATGGTCAGACATAACATTTGGCGAAGGTAAGTTTGTTGCTATTGCAGAAAATACAAACTCGGTTGCATATTCAACTAACGGATCAACTTGGTCTACAGCAGCTATTCCAGACGATGCAATTGGCGACTCGACAGCAAGTCAGTGGCAGGCAATTACACACGGTAAAGGTATATTTGTTGCAATATCAAGTAATGATAGAGCGGTTGCAACTTCGACTAACGGAGTTGCATGGACCCGATTAGTTGACGCACTTCCGGCAGTCGATGCTAACAATTATGACTTTGTTAGTTTAGAATACGGTGCAAATAGATTCCTTGCACTAGAAAAGTCTGGCGAAACTGTGTATAGTTTCGATGGAACAACTTGGCAAGCAGCTACTGATGTACCATCGCCTGATGGCTCAACAACAATGCGCTGGTATAGCATGAAATACGCAGACGGTTTATTCTTTGCAATTTGTGACGCAAATAATCAACAAGTTGGCGGCGATATTAATGGCAATAATACTAGTTTTTGTGCTACAAGTGAAGACGGTATTACTTGGGCTGGTAGAAATTTTAACATAGAAAGAACATGGAGAGGCATTGCGCACGGCACAGTAAATGGAGTTCCTTATTGGATTGCAGCAGGAGCACAACAGGCTGTTGGTGGCATAACAAGAATTCAAACTGGCTGTAGAGCAAAAGTAAGAGCTAACTTAACAGGTACTGGTACTTTTGAAAGTATTAACATTACTGACCCAGGAAGCGGCTATACTCAAGCAAGTCCGCCTGTGTTTACACTAACTGATAATGATAATACTGTTGCTATTGGTTGGGAAAATAGAGTAGGTAATGGAGTACTTGCACAGCCTAGTTGGGTGAATAGAGGATCGGGTTATAAAACGTCAAGTACTCGAGTTACTGTTACTGGCGACGGATATGCAGACATTGTTCCAGATACTAATATTATTAAATTATACGGTATGACTGCTATTCCGGGACCAGGAACACAGCTACTATTTGATAACATACTTGATGATAACACACTTGATCCAGATGATTTAAAGAGATATAAAGCAGCTATTATCACTGACTTAGGTGATGATGGCACAGGTAACGGAACTAAATTAATTCAAATACAAATTAGTCCAAGAATTAAAAACGAAGATGATCTAATACACGATACCGTAGTTACACTAAACCAAAACTTTAGTCAATGTCGCATTAGTGGACATGACTTCTTAGATATCGGAACAGGTAACTTTATCGAAAGTAACTATCCTACATTGTATTCAGGAGGAAACTACTTTATTAGTTCACCAGAAAACGAAGTATACGAAACACAAGGCGGCAGAGTATTTTATGTTAGTACTGACCAAGATGGTAACTTTAGAGCAGGCGAATTATTTAGTGTTCAGCAATCAACTGGTATTGTTACCATTAGTGCTGAATTCTTTGACTTAGACGGTCTGAGCGAACTTGCACTAGGAGGAGTACGACTTGGCGGATCAGGAGCCGTTGTTAGAGAATTTAGTACAGATCCGACATTTGCTGAAGATTCAAATAATGTTGTTCCGACACAGAGAGCTATTGCAACATTCCTTGCAGATAGATTAAGTGTTGGTGGTTCAGATTTAACACTTAACGCAGTAATTGCAGGCCAAGTATTTTTAGGCGGTGATAATAATTTAGTAAGTAATACAGTAGACGGAGAAATTATTGTACCAGTTGATGTGGACTTTAGTGGAACAGACGCTTTCGGAAATCAAACACAAATTCAAGGTAGTTGGGTGCAACAGATGCTATTCCACAGAAACTTTGACAGTAACACAAATTAATAATATGTATTTAAGATATTCGATAAATACACATAACGGAGTATAACAAATGGCAGAATTTAAACTAGGTAGAATTAGATTTGTATGGAAAGATTCATGGTCTACAGCTACAACATATTATAAAGACGATGTAATTAGATTCGGCGGCAAAATATATATTTGCGTCGAAGGACATACAAGTGCAGTTGGCTTTTTCACTGACTTAGAAATAGTTCCATCTAAATGGAATCTAGTAAGTGACGGACAAACTTGGAAGAGTACCTGGGCAACTGCTACATCTTATGTGTATGGTGATATTGTACAATATGGTGCAAGACTTTATATTGCTACAGCAGTACACACTTCGCAAGCTACTGACGCTGCTGGATTAGAAGCTGACATTGCAAATTGGGATGTTTTTGCAGAAGGTTTAAATTGGAAAGGCGACTGGACAGTTGCTACTCGTTATATTGTTAATGATGTTGTTAAGTACGGTGGAACTACATATGTGTGTAACACATATCACACAAGTAATGCAACAGAGTCAAATGGCCTAGAAGCTGATCAAGCTAAGTGGGACACACTAAACCAAGGCATTGAATTCAAAAGTACTTGGGTAGATGGCATACGTTATAAAATTAATGACGTAGTGCAATATGGCGCAGCACTTTGGATTGTAACTACTGCACACACATCATCTGCATTGTTTAGTACAGATGTTGCTAACTGGACAGAATTTGTTAGAGGCTTCCAATTTGAAAGTGACTGGGAACCATTAAGAGTTTATCAGCCAGGCGACATTGTAAGTTATGGCGGTAATCAATATATTGCATTACTTAATCATAGTGAAAAAAATCCGTTTACTGAAACAGCTGAATGGCAGTTATACACACAGGGTATTAAATTCTTAGGCGACTGGGGAGACGATTCTACACTACAAGATTATAGAGCCGGCGAAGTTGTAAGACATGGTGGCTATACATATATTTGTACAGCTGACAATCAAAACCAAGAGCCACCGAATGCTTCGTACTGGGAGAGACTAAACTCCGGTTTACGTTGGAGAGGCACTTGGGTAGATGACCAAGAATATTTATTAGGTGACGTTGCACGTTACGGTGATAATTCATATATTTGTGTACAACAACACTGGTCAGAAGGCGACGACTTCTCAACAATACAAGTAGTAGCAGGCGGCGGCGGAGCTGAAAACTCACGCCCAGATTTAGATATCACTGGCGCTTACTGGAACATTATTGCAGTTGGTAACGAAACAAGTGTATTAACTACAAAAGGTGATTTAGTATATTATTCCGGAGCAGGTCCAGCAAGATTGCCAGTAGGCGCTGAAGGACAAGTACTACGTGTTAGCGAAGCTGATATTCCTGAATGGGCATACTTAGGCGTTGCAGATGACGTGTATCATGTTGCTACTCACGGTGCAGATGTAGCAGCACCAACTAACGGCCGCACACTTGATAAAGCGTGGAAGTCTATACGTTACGCAGCAGAACAAATTGAAAAAGGTACAAAAGTACCAGAAGCACGTAAACTACTAGAATTAAACAGACAGTTTATTCAAAGAGAAATAGTTGAATGGACAGATGCACAGATTACTGGTGTTATTGCTCCGTTTAGCGGAGGAATGGATTATGACTCGGCTAAGTGTGAAAGAGACATGGGCTTTATTATTGATGCAGCAATATGGGACATAACCCATGGCGGCAACGTAAAAACAAGAGAAGCAGCATTATCATACGTAACTAGTCCAGGACAGTTTTATGTATTAGGTCAAGAAGGTGAAACTGTAGCAAGTATTAATTACGGCTTAACAGTTATTGCTTCTGTTCTTGCACAAACTGCACCAGCAGCTAATTATCAAACATTAAACGGCGATAACTCGACAGCAGTTGCTTCGCAGTATTTTGATGCTACATTGACTGCTGAAGCTACAGTATTAACTGAAGTTCAGACATTAGTAAAAATTGTTACTGATGCAATTACAGCAGGAGTTGCAACTAATATTCCAGGAAGAATTATTAGAAACACACTAATTAAAGTTTCTACTGGTAAGTACCAAGAAGTACTACCAATTATTGTTCCAGCAGAATGTTGTATTATAGGTGACGAACTACGTTCGGTATCAGTTTCTCCTAGACGCTCAACAGGAACAACAGCAAGTAAAATATCAAGAAATAGCTTTACATATCAACTAGACGGTAACTTAACTCCGAAGAAAGATGCAAAGTATAGTTTAGCAGCATACGATCGAATTGGTGCAATTATAGGTGATATTGTTGAAGGTGTAACAGTTACTCCGACTACTGGGAATACCGAAACACAAAGTGCATTGTATCCTTTAGCAAATAGTGATAAAGGACACGAGCGCAAAGCAGTTAATCAACTAGCAAGACTTATTAAGCGTAATATAGACCATGGGCTAGGCGACAAGGTTGAAGCATATGACACATTACCATTAGCTGACACTATGGGCACACCGGCAGACGGCTATGCAAGAAACTTATTACACGCTAACAGAGATTTTATTAAATCTGAAATGATTGGATGGATTGCTGATAACTATCCTAATTTAAAGTACAGTAGAACAAAATGTAGACAGGATACTGGATATATTTTAGATTCTGTATTATATGATATTACGTTCGGCGGCAACTGGCAGTCTGTAAACGCAGGCGAAGCTTACTTTGTTGGCGCAGTGCAAGATTCTCCGGCAGCTAGTGAAAGAGCAGCAACAATTGCATCATACGCATTCCTAAAAGGGATTATGCAAACTATTGCAAGAAACATTACAGTTACTCCGCTGTATGGAATCGAAACACAAATAGCAGGAACTGCTGGCGGCGCTGGACAAGCAACAACAGTTGGCAACTTGTTAGACGATGTTATTGACATTGTTACTAACGGTAGCGGAAGTGTTGCTGTTACATATCCTAGTATTACTGGAGCAAGTGCTGGATTACAATCAGACTTTGCTGATGTTGCAACGCAGAAATCAGCAATTAGCGACAGTGTAATTGACTTTATTAACACTAACTTTGGAACATATAAGTACAACGGTGCTTTATGTCGTAGAGATTCGGGATACTTAGTTGATGCATCTTATTATGATTCAGCATTTAATTCAAACTATTGGGCTGTACAAAATGGTATTTCGTATCTAAGAGCACAATCTGCATTTGTGTTATCAGATCAATTGCAGCAAGAAATTGGCGCAATTAAATATATTAAAGCCCAAGCTGCAACTTCATTAACATCTAGTGCAACAGCAGTAACAAGATCAAACGCAGCATACGACGAAATACTAGACATTTTAAATAACGGTCTAGGAAATGCAGATGCATTAAGCTTTACTGATACTGGAACAGCTAACTTTACAAATGCTAGAACACAATTACAAACAAACAGAGCGTTTATTGTAAGTGAAATTAGTTCTTGGTTGAGTTCAAACTATAATGCTGTTTGGGTAGCATTAGGCGCAGCTGGACAAGCAACTTGCCAAAGAGACATTGGATATGCTATTGATGCATTTTCATATGATATTAACTACGGCGGGAACATTGCTACAAGAAATCAAGCTCGTTCGTTGTTTAACAACATTACTGGTAATTCAGTATATCCAAATGCAGACCAAAAAACAGCAAGTGCTGCAATGTACACACAATTAGGTGTTGTATGTTCCGGAGTTGTACAAGAAACATATGCAGGAGCAGACCAAAGTGGAACTGCTGCAAGTGCAACAGAAGGAACACGTTTAACAACACTAACAGGAAATGTTAATGCTGTTATTGTTGCAGATAGTATTAGTGGATTAGTTACTGAAGTAGCACCAAGTATTACTTGGGCAGCAACAGGCATTAAAACTGCCGTTGCACAGCTAGCAACAGATAGAACTGCAATTATTAAAGGCACATTACAGTTTATTACTGATACGTATAGTGGATTTGTTTATAATCACGCTAAGTGTTCAAGAGACATTGGGTACATACTAGATGCAGCAAGCTACGACTTCTGCTTAGGAACAACCTTTGCGAGTATGGTAGCATCTTACAGTTATCTAAGAAGACCGTCAATAAAAGTAATTGGCAACCAAAAAGGTGCAACTATTGCTGCTAACGAATATGCTAGAACACTTGCAAGAGTAGTAACTAGTGAAGCAACTGCAATTGCACAAATAGATAACACAATGCAGCTAGTAAACGATATTATATTTGGAGGAGCAAGTGAAGGTGCTAATGCAGCATCACCTGACTTTGACGTATATAGTGCAATTAGACAGCTAGAACTAAACAAAGAGTTTATTGCATCTGAAGCAGTTGCATACGTTAATGATTATTTTGCTGATGTTGTTACTGCAACAACTGCTGCAACAAGCCTGTTAACAGTAACAAGTACTGCTTGGCTGTCACAGAATATGGACATTAAGTTTACAGCAACAGCAATTGGTGGATTATCAACTACAACAACCTATTACGTTAAAGATATTGTAAGTGCAACAACATTTACTATTAGTGCAACGATTGGCGGAGCAGCAGTAACAGTTACTGACGCAACTGGCACAATGGGTGTACAGATGGCATATGTTTATAACGAAGTGCTATGTAAGCGCGATGTTAGAACTGTTGTCGATGCAATGAAATGGGACTTAACATATCCGCAGCAATATGTTAGAGAGTACACTGAAAGTGTTACAGTAACATTACCATCTAACTATAAGTCAAAGTACTGTGCAAGATACTATATTAATAGTGTACTTGGATCGCAAGAAGAAGACTTCTATTACTTACGTAACGGTACGGGTCTAAGACTACAAACTATGGAAGGTCTATATGGAGACATTGGTCCTGAAAATGCAACAGGAACAAGTAGACCTACAGGCGGTGCGTATGCATCACTTGATCCAGGTTGGGGTCCAGAGGACACAAGTGTATGGATTACTGCACGTTCACCGTATGTACAAAACTGTACAACATTCGGTTATGGCGCAATTGGTCAAAAAATTGACGGAGCACTACACAACGGCGGCAATGACTCAATGGTATCAAATGACTTTACACAAGTTATTAGTGACGGTATTGGCGCTTGGTTGTTAAACAACGGTCGTGCTGAAATGGTATCGGTATTTACTTACTATTCACACATTGGTTATTTGTGTGAAACAGGCGGTAGAGCTCGTGCTACTAACGGTAACAACTCATACGGTGACTTTGGTTCAGTAGCAGAAGGCGTTGATCCAGATGAAGTTGCAGTAACAGCAATTATCGATAACAAGTTCCAGTATAATGCAACAGTTGGTGGTACAAACACTGATCAGAGTGGCATTTTAAATATTGAATTTACGCATGCTGGAAATGATTATACTGAAGCACAAATTGATATATTTGGCGCTGGATCAGACGAAGCACTAGTTGCTGATGAATTTAGAGACGGAGCTATAATACAAGCTAGAGTTGTAGATGACCAAGTAGCTGGCGATGCTGGCGGCTCATCATATCTTGTTGTTAGTAACACTGCACAAACAGGTGCAGCAGCTAATATAACACTTGCTGCTACAGACGGAAATCTTGATACTGCATATCCGGGTATGAAGATTGTTATCGACGGTGGTGCAGGTATTGGACAATATGCTCTTATAGATACATACAGCTCAGGTACTAAAATTGCAACAGTAATTAAAGAATCTGATGGTTCTGCAGGCTGGGACCACTTTGTTCCTGGAACAACATTTGTTACTCCAAACAGTTCATCAACTTATACAATTGAGCCTGCGCTATCATTTACTGCGCCGGCAAAGAGTGCAACTAACCATTCAATTACGTCGAATACGTATAACGCATTAGAATGGGTTGTAACAACTGAAGAGTTCACAGCAGTGGCAGGAACCACAGCATCGGACGGTACTGGAGCAACATTTGACATTAACAGAATGGGATCTAAATACTATGTTTCATTAAATGCTGCTGGCACAGGGTATACTAGACTAGATGCTATAACTATTTTAGGCACATCCTTAGGCGGAGCAACTCCTGCAAACGATATGACTATTACACTAACAACTATAACATCAGGAGCAGTTGTAGACTTTGACTTTACAGGCATTGGCACAGGTGGCAAATTTATTGCTGTTCCAAACAATACAGCTGGTCGATATAGTATAGATGGTGCAAGTTGGACATCAACTACATTCCCAAGTGCAGGCAGTGGTAACTGGACAGCACTTGCAAACGGTCTACAAAATGATGGCAGTAGTGTGTATAAACCAAACAGAATACTTGCTGTATGTGCAGGAAGTAGTAATGTTGCAAAAAGTACAGACGGTATTACTTGGACAGCGGCTACGGCACTACCTGTAGCATTAAACACAGCAAGTGGCGGAGACATTGCGTTCGGATATGTATCAAGCGGTGTTAATAGATTTGTTGTAATCAGTGAATCAGATAGAGATGTTGCGTACACAGAAGACGAAGGTCAAAACTGGACACTAACAACAGACTCTTTACCTGCAACTGGATTTACAGCAATAACATACGGTAAAGGATTATATGTTGCTGTACAAGGCGGCGGATCAACTGTTGCAGCATCGTCTGCAGACGGTATTACTTGGGTAAGCAGAACACTTCCATCGTCAGCAAGCTGGGTTGATGTTGTTTGGGGCAACGGCAGATTTATTGCAATTGCCGACGATCAAACAGCAGCAGCATATAGTTTAGACGGCATAACTTGGACTGCATTAACTGTAGGACTTGCAAGCGGAAATCCAAAACGTATTGCTTACGGACACGGCATGTTTGCTGTGACAAGTACAGACACAGATGCTATTTGTTACTCAGAATACGGCGTAACAGCTTGGGCTAATCAAGTAGTAACTGCCGCAACTGGTGGATATAACGGAATTGCGTTTGGTAATCCAAACAGAGTAGGTGAGTTTGTTGCAATAGGCACGGGAGCAGCTACTAATGTTGCTAACTGTGTGCTTGGAGCAAGAACACGTGGCCGTCCAAGTATTGCAAGTGAAAAAATCTTTGCTGTTAAACTAGCTGAACCAGGTAGTACTTATGCAAGTGCTCCGACGCTAACAGTAACAGATCCAAACAATGTTGATGATGTTGTCATTACAGTAAGACTTGGAGATGGTGCATTAGGCAACCCGACGTTTAATAATAGAGGAACTGGATTTGCTACAGCAACGGCTGAAGTTAACCCAATTAACTCAAATGGTAATGCTGACTTCTTCCAAAATGGAACGTTCATTGCTGTTAGACAACTAACAGAACGTCCAGTTGCTGGATCTAACATTACGTTTGATAGTTTACCAAATCAGTATTTTAAGTTAGTTAACACAATTACGTTCTTAGGATCAAATGACGGTTCATATACTACATTCTTACAAGTAAGTCCGGCAATGGGCATTGGTGATGCACCTCCTCATGCTGACCCAGTACAAATGCGTATTAGATTTAGTCAAGTACGTCTAACAGGACATGACTTCTTAGATATCGGAACAGGAAACTTTGTTGATACAAACTATCCAGGTACACCAGTTAACTTACCTGCACAAGCTCAAGAAACACTAGATGCAGATGGCGGACGTGTATTCTTCACAGCAACTGACCAAGACGGTAACTTTAGAGTTGGCGACTTGTTTAGTATTGAGCAAGCAACAGGTGTTGCAACATTGAATGCAGACGCATTTAACATTGCAGGACTACAAGAACTTACACTAGGTGAAGTTACACTAGGCGGTAACTCCGCAAGTGTTGCAGAATTTAGTACAGATCCGTTCTTTACAGCTAACTCAGATAGTGTTGTACCAACACAACGTGCTATTAAGGCATATATTGAAGCACAGATTGGTGGCGGTGGTGCTACATTGAACGTTAACAGTATTACAGCTGGCGACATTCTTATTAGTAACAATGTTATTACAACGGCCTCAGGAGAACTGATAAATATTACTGCGAACATAAATTTCACAGGAAGTATTACAGGACTACCAGTAGCTTACAACTACTTCTTAAGATAAATTTATAATTGGAGAATAAAAAATGGCAAACGGAAGATTAGGTATAGCAGACTTAGCAGCAAACACAAATACAACTGTGTACACTGTTCCTGCAAGTACATTCAGCGTAGTTACAGTTAGTATGTGTAACCGCAGCACAACACAGCGTTCAGTAAGAGTAGCACTAGCATCGGCAGATACGCCGGCGCTGGGCGAATGGATTGAATTCGATACAAGTTTAGTAGGAAACGGAACGCTTGAAAGAACTGGCATAGTACTGTCAGCGGGACAAAAATTAGTAGTAGTATCAAATAGTACTGACGTCTCTGCTGTAGTATACGGCCTAGAAACAACAACAGTTTAAGGAAATTAAAAATGCGTAGAATTGGAATAGGAACCGCAGGAGATCCAGTAACAGGGAGTCAGCTATTGCTTGACAACACTATTACTACCATTCTCGCTGACGAAGACTTGTTAATCGACCCAAATGGCTCCGGCGAAGTAAAAATTACTGGCAATGCTCAAATAAACAGTGCAGGCTTGTTAAAGTTTGGCGATGCAGATAATAGTAACTGGGTTGCCCTTAAAGGTCCAGCAGCAACAGGCTCGAACTTAACATTAGTATTACCTAGTAGCTATGGAACTAACGGACAATTATTACAAACTGACGGTACTGGTAATTTAACTTGGGGTACTCCGGGACTAGCTATAACTAATGACGTATCTACTGGCAATAACAACCAGTTTATTGCGTTTTCAGATCAGTCATCAGGTACTATTGCTGGTCTTAAAGTTAGTGATAATAAACTGGCTTATCAACCGAGCACCGGCAACTTATTTGTTGCTATTATAGCAGGTGGTGAAGGCAACAGTGGCAACTTAACTTTGCGTAGTACGAGTGCTGGCACAAAAGGTCAAATAATCATTGACGAAAATACAGCATCAACAAGTGCTACAACTGGTGCTTTAAAAGTAGCAGGTGGCGTCGGTATTTCTGGTGCAGTATATTGCGGTGGCGCACTAACAGCAGCTTCGCTTACTGAAACATCAAGTATTACACTTAAAGAAAATGTATCTCCAATTGAAAATGCATTAGACAAAGTGCTACAGTTAGTAGGTGTAGTATACGATCGTAAAGACGGATCGAGTATAAACGAAGCTGGATTTATTGCTGAAGATTTTAATAAAGTAATACCAAACATTGTTACTAAAGACGTAAATGGAAATCCTGAAGGGATTAACTATACTAAAGTTAGTGCATATTTGGTAGAAGCTATTAAAACAATTAAAGAAGATTTAGACACATTAAAATCTAAAATAGGATAATAAGAATGGCAATACTTAAAAATACAGTAATTGCAGATTCTGATCCGATCAGTTTACCAATGGGCACAACTGCCCAGCGACCGGTAAATCCGCCAGAAGGCTCTATGCGTTATAATACTGATTTAGGGTATACCGAAGTTTGGATAAACAGATCCTGGGGCGACTTAGCAAATGGCAGAGCGTCATTTCTTCCACGAAATAACATGCAAGTAGAATTAAGTTATGATGATCCTGCAAGTTGGCCAGGGTCTGGCAGCACTTGGTTTGATACTAGCGGAAATGATAATGACTTTCGGGTAGACCCGGCCTGGGCGGAAGGTAGCGGAACTGCCGGCGCTTGGAATTTTTCTAATAACGGCGATATGGCAAAATATAAAACTAATAATACAAATGTTCCAGGAGTTGTGGGCAATAATAATGTAACATATGTGGTTGTAACTCGTGTATTAAATAGTACAAGTCAATGGCGCACACTAACACGCGGTTTCAATCCTAATCCTGATCACCATGTAATAATTGAATCAGGTGGTTGGAATATTGGAATGTATGACAACGATGGCACAGGCTTTATAAGTACAGGTTACAGCCAACAGAGATTACCTGGATATCCAGACGGATATCAAGTTATGGTTTGGAGATGGAGCACAGCTGATACTGCAAGCATGCCAACATATACAATAAATATAAATGGAGCAGCTGGTGGAATATATACAGCAAGTTTTAATAACAGTGCTGGTAGATACAACAACAGTTTTCACAGCATAGGCGGATATCACAGCCAGAATAGTGCATTAAACACAGGTGATCAGCCATGGGGCTGGATTAAATACTTTGCAGCATACAGTAGAAGACTTGAAGATAATGAAGTGCAAATGGTCACTAGTACACTTCGTAATAGATATGGAATTTAACCACACCAAGATCACTATTGCGATAGATAATAGGAATAATATAAATGGCAATACTTAAAAATACAGTAATTGCAGATTCTGATCCGATCAGTTTACCAATGGGCACAACTGCCCAGCGACCGGTAAATCCGCCAGAAGGATCTATACGGTATAATACTGATTTAGCTTATACCGAGTGCTATTTTAGAGGATACTGGTTTGACCTAACTACAGGTGCAGGAGCGCCTGTAATGCATGATATGGTTGCACATCTTGAATCAACACATTCTAGTAGTAACACAGGAAGTGGCAATACTTGGTTTGATCTCACTACCAATGGTACTAATTTTAATCTAGTAGGGGTAACAAGAACTACATCCTCCCCGGGCGCAGTATTCCAGACTGATGGCAATAACAATAGTTATATGGAAAGCACTCCGACAACAGGAGGAATACTAGATCTTTCAAATACTGAAAATGGCTACAGTGTAGTTGTTTGTCAGAGATATGCTGGCCCCACTAGAGGAAGAATGCTCAATGCTCGAGGAAACAATTGGCTATTAGGACATTGGAGTAGTGGGGCTACTAATCACTACGCAGAAGGTTGGATATACGGATCAAGCGGCGGCGGCCAAGTAGTTAATGATGAAAATTGGAGAGTTCACGGAACAATTGGTCGGCCAGGCGCTGACTTTTATGATTTTTGGATCGACGGACAGCGAGTAGCCGGACCCAGAGACACAAGTGGATCACAAGGACCTAATGGGTTCGTAGTAGGAAAATACGGCGGCAGTTTTAACTCAGAATTTTCATCTGGACAGATTGCAAGTATACTAATTTATAATAGAGCATTATCTACAGATGAAATGAAACAAACTTGCATGGCTGTTATGAATAAAAATAATGTTAATATTAATCAAGTATATAACCAAGGTTAACATTAATAGGTGAGGTATATATATTATGCTAAATACTAGATAATAGGAATAACATAAATGGCACAACTAAAAAATACAAATATTGATGATACTGGTTACCTTGCGTTACCAGTAGGAACATCAGCACAGCGAACAGCAGAAGCCAGCGGAACTAGTGTAACCTTTACAAATTTAGGTACTACAACCTGGACAGTTCCTGCAAGTGTCGACACCGTAGAAGTGCTAGTAGTCGGCGGTGGCGGAGGTGGCGGATCAGATATGGGCGGCGGCGGCGGCGCAGGTGGAGTCATATACACTCCGGTATATCCTACAGTACCTGGCGAAAGTATTTCAATAACTGTTGGAGGTGGCGGAGTCGGAGCCCCAGCAGGACAAGGACAAGTTAGAGGATCTAACGGCGGAAACACAACATTTGGAACTACCACTGCTCATGGCGGCGGTGGTGGAGCATCAAGACATGATGGTTCGGGAGCTCCAGCAGGTGATGGCGCAAGTGGCGGCGGCGCAAGTGGCGGACGAGGCAGTGATTATTATCCAGCAGTTAGTTCAGGTTACGGCGGCGGCAACAGAGGCCGTAGTATATATCCAGACGAAGGACACGACGGCGCCTGGGCAAGTCCAGTTAGTAATTGGTATCCTGGTGGTGGTGGCGGCACTGGCGGCCCTGGTGAATCAGGCACACAAGGCGGCAATGGTGGCGTAGGCGTAATTAATGATATTACCGGAGAACAATTATATTGGGGCGGCGGTGGTGGCGCAAGTGGTTATAATGGCCGCGGTGGAGACGGTGGCTTAGGTGGTGGTGGCGGTGGCGCTGTTGGCACAACATTCGGCGGCCGTGGATTTAACAACGGATCAGGTGGCGGTGGCGGTGGCACAAACACTTGGGCACAAACTCCTGGCGGCAATGCAGGCGCAAATACAGGCGGCGGTGGCGGTGGCGGCTCGCATTACAACTCCAATAACTACGGCGGCAACGGCGGCTCAGGTATTGTTGTTGTTAGACATAACACTACCGCAGCAGTTAACGAAGCAGCATCCGGAGCATTAAGAATTAACAGTGACACTGGCTCGGCAGAATTTTTATCTAATGATGGTGCCTGGCAAAGTATGGCATTGCCGTTTAAAGAAAGAACGGTAATTGCATTTAGTTACATGTGCGGCGGATACAAATCATCAAGTGCCTGGAATAACGTTAATAGATGTACACATGCTGTTGATACTACTATTAACTTAGGTGATAACTCATTAGAGAGGTCATTTAACTATCAGTGGGGCGCATGTTCAAAGCACGTACACTTTATATTCGGCGCAGGAAACGGACACGCAATTACGTCAGATTATGTTATTGCATATAACATGCGTACTGAACAACAGTATACTGGCACATTTACAAGATCTATGGCAGGCGGCAGAATGCGTGACGGTGGAGTATATAAAGAGCATTATATGGCCTGGGCAACCGGCGGCAGTAGCTTATTTAGACTAAACATGATAACTGAAGTTGCTACAAGTGGCCAAGGTTTACCTGCAGGATCAACTACAGACATGTGGGGAATGAGTTGGGAAAATGAAGGATTATTTTATTGGTCTAACGATTCGAGACTATGGAACTTTGCAACAGAGACGCAAATTAGTTGGCTTGGAACACAGCCTGCAAACCATCCACAACAAAAATCAATTAGTTCTAAACTAAACTATTGCTGGGCAGGAAACAATGGTTCGTATAACGGTGGATATAACTTCCGTAGAACAAACTTTATTACACGACAAACTTCCGGATCATATACTAAGCCGCAAGGCAACTGCGGTGAAGAGAACTTTGATTCAGGACAAGATCATAGTTACTGTTTAGGTCAATATAATGGATCCCAAAACAACGAAACATTCCGTTGGAACTATTATACTGAAACTGGTCCATCATTGGGATACGCAGCACAACCAAAAGGTAAAGCAGGATCAAGTTCGGGTTCATGCGGATGGAGAGATAATTAATGGCAACGCTTAAGAATACAAATATCGACGATACAGGTCATCTTACATTACCTGGTTCATCAACTGGTGGAAATAATGGTGATATTAGATTTAATGGTAGTCGAGGAAGAATTGAAACCTTCCAAGAAAAAAGTGGTGGCGGATTTTGGACTGCTATGGTACAGCCCTACTTACAAAGACAAATTATTACTACTGGTTATATGCACGGCGGCTATGCGTCGAGTGTTGTTTGGAATAACACAAATAGAATAACATTTGCCACAGATACAACTGTTGACTTACCCGGCAGACAAGAGCGTGGACATAACTATAAAGACAGTTGTCATAATGCTAATGTTTGTTGGACTATTGGCGGGGCAGCAAATGCTCACTGTGCATCATCAAACGGTATAACAGCATATAACTGTAGAACGGAACTTAACTTTACAGACGGATATACTAGAACATTTACTTGGTCTACTAACAATCCTGGAATGATTCAACAAGATCTTACTAAAGCTTGGGTAACAGGTGGCGGCAGCAGTCAGATTCGTTACTTTGATATGGTTACGTCTACACTAGGAGTGCAGCAAGGTACGTCAAATACATCAGGTGGTATTTGGGGCATACAACACGAAAACTACGGTATCTGGTGCACTAACAACCAAGGCTTTAAATGGGCATCGCAACAGCCTTATTCGCGCAGTGCAACATCACCGCAAGGCGATAAGCATCAACACGCTATTATGTTTAAACATGCTAATATGGTTGCCGGTCGTGAAAGCAATCCAAGTACTAACTGGAGAGAAACAAACTTCTATAACGATCAAACACAAGACGTTATTGGTGGGAAGAACTTCTACGGTGGCGAAGAAAACATGCTAGTAGGCCAAGATTGGGGATATGCTGTAGGTTGGTATCAAGGATCGCACGTTGTTAGTAGTGCTAAATTTGTATATGCTACACGACAAGGCACTGTTGGCGGAGCGAGTCTTAATGCTAAAGGCGTTAACGGACAAAGTTCAGCAACGATGAGCTGGAGAGATTAACTAGGTAAATATAGTATAAGATTACCAAGGAGATAAATTATGACAGATAGACGTTCACAATATGCAGATCACAAATTTCTAAGTGAAATTCACTCAGACGTTTCAATGATATCTGACAAAGATAAAGAAGTTATTGAAAAGGCATTAAACAAGGAGTGGACAAATCCTAAGTACAAAATGAAATATTTTGTAGGGCAAGCACAGATTACTCCTTTTTCAAAGTTTCGCCAATGGCTTTTAGAAATTAAATCTAAAGAAGAATCCATTGAAAATATGGAATACGAAATGGCTAAGTTTGAAATTGAAGTCGCAAGATTTCAACGTATGGCAGACGAAGCATATGATGATTTAGATCGTAGACTTGCAGAAGTTGAAAAGTGGAATGCAGAGCGCAATCTTATTATGAGCAAGCGTAGACTACAAGATTGGTATCTTGAAAGACAACATTTGTTAGATTTACTAGACGAGTTTTCGCAGAGTGAAGAAGCAATTATTCCAGACGGCACTGGCAGAACATACTGGGATATTATTAATACTGAAGAAGAAGATGTACACGAAGAAATATATTGGACAAATCGTTTAGCTAAACAGGCTGCAACTGATATGTTATTCTACGGACGTATCGGTACAGGTAATATGGATGCTATATTAAGCATGTCGCCAGAACAGCAAGCAGAGACGCTTGCACTAACTATGAATTTTAGTACACAAATTCAAGCGCATACTTTACAGTTGCAAGCAGAAGCAGAACAGAATCTAAAAATTAATGGTAAGATGAATAATCAATCGTTAGTTGCTCCGAGTCAAGAAACTACTAGATTAGAATCAGCTCCTGCTACAGCTCCAGATTCTAACGAGGACATAAACGATGTATATAATATTTGAAACAGTAGGATCAGCTGATCCAAGAATGGATGCAAGGCTACAAGTTATTACACATGATTGGCACTTTACCATTGCGTATATTGCACCCGAAGATGAAGGTGCAGTAAACATCGAATGGTTAAATGCAACAGTAATTAATGAAGGAATGGCTTCGGCTCATAACTTTACTAATGCGCTTGATAACGAAGTAGGCATTATGCGTAATGTAAGTAATCCTAAAGATATAGTCCAGCCTACTAGTTTTGGTGATAATGGTTACGAAAAAATTAATTATGCATTAACATCAGTTGACGAACTTAACACTGTTGGCTTAATGAAAGCACAAATGTTAAACTTTGCTGAAAATCACTTTACTGAAGAAACTGGACTTGCTCAGATTAAGACACAAGTGCCTGGATTGCATACCTTGAAAGAAACACAAATGTATATGGCTACTTACTTTGAATGGGACTGTGCGTACACAGCAAACAAAGTAAAGAATCCTTTATTCGGAACTAGAGTATTTTCACAGCAATTACAAGATTAAAAACCAATTGACAGACAACAAAAAAGGTGTTACTATAATTACTAGTAGCGCCTTTTTTATTGGATGAAATTATGACAACAAAAGTTTTTAGTATACCACTAAACCCTAAGCTAAATCAAGAACAGTATATTGAATTTGTAAATTTTGTAAATCAATATAAAGATTATATTAACGATGTGTATTTTACATGTCGTATTGCTCCGTTTATGCAAGATGCTATGGGAGATTTATTTGTACTTGACGAAGACTACGATGTAGCTATTCAGCAAGCATTATTTGTACAAGAGCATACCGGTGTTCCGGTTAGTGCTACATTTAACAATACACAAATACCACCGACACAACAGAATCTTGATATATTTATTAAGAGTTTTAAACCGTTGTATGATAAAGGTGTGCGTACTGTAACTATTCCGCATACACATTGGGTTGCAACTGGACAAATTCAGCGAGCATTTCCAGAGTTGTTTATTAAGAATACTATCTTAAGAGATGTTCGAGTAGCAGCCGAGGTAGTAAATCTTGCTAAAGCAGGTTTTGATTATATTAATTTAGATCGAGACTTGATGCGAGACACTGACACATTAATGCGATTTGTGGAAGCTAAAAAGTGGATTAAAACGCACCTAGGAAAAGATATACAATACAGTTTACTAGCTAACGAAGGTTGCATAGGCAACTGTCCGATGATGGTTGAGCATTTTGAATATAACAATTCTCGTAATAGTGGCACTGATGCACAATACTTTAACAATCCAATTAGCCGAGTAAGTTGCCCTAAGTGGGATGTCGATGATCCTAGTGTACATTTAAAAACAGCAAATATACCTCCTTGGAGAGAAGACTGGGACGAATTGTTAAATGTTCGAGGTATTGATGTATTTAAGATGCACGGTAGAGAAGCAATTAGCCGCTTATACGAAACAATGGATATTGTAAAACGTTGGGCAGATAACGAAGAAATACTTTTTGACAACTTTACAAATTACTTAGAAGACAATAATCTTAAAGAAAAGCCTATTTTAGCCTGGCGCAAAAAGATTAAAAATTGTAAGTTTGATTGTTGGGAATGCCATTTCTGCGACGATATCTATAAAGTTAAATCAGATATTGATCACACTAGCTTAGTCAAGCACACATCAGATAGTATTATTAAGTCTGGTGTTCCTACTATTAACATTAATATTCCTGGTCTTACTAGCAGTAGAGTTCAAACAACTCTTAATAATATTGCTAGCGGCGTAGACACTTATATGGAAGTAGGGTCAGCACAAGGCGCAACATTTTGTGCAGCAATAAAAGATAATACACTTACTGCTATTGCTATTGACAACTGGGAAAATGAAATCCAGCCGCAGCAACTAGGCCGAGACAAATTGTCAATTCATAATGATAAAGCAACTTTTATTAATAACGTAAAACAGTTTAAAGGCGATAATAAAATTAGTGTTATTAGTAAAGATTTGTTTTCAGTTAATTTATCAGAGTATAAAGATAAAATACAAATGTGGTTTTATGATGGCCCTCATGACAGTTTTAGTACTGCCAAAGCAGTTGAGTACTATGCTAGTGTATTTGCAGAAGAAGCTGTGTTAATTTTTGATGACGCAAATTGGGATGGAGTTGTTGAAGGTGCAAGACAAGGTATTAATAACATCGGCGCAACTGTAGGCTATGACAAAATACTATTGTGTGACGTTGAAGATAAAAACAGTTGGTGGAACGGATTATATATTGTGGTTATAAATAAACCAAAGAATGAAGAGGTGGTAGTTAACATATGATGAAAAATATTATTATATTCGGCGGAGGAACAAGTGGCTGGCTCACAGCAGCGTATTTGGTCAACAATATAAATCCTGAGATTAAAGTTACATTAATTGAAGATGCAAGTAAAGGTCCTATTGGTGTAGGTGAAGGTACACAGCCGTTAACTGCTGCATTTTTATACAAGTGTGGTATCGAAGCAAAACATTGGATGAAACCTAGTAATGCTTCTTTTAAGTTCGGAGTTGAGCTAACTGGATGGAATGACGAACCGTATTTTGTTGATAATGATAATATTAATAACACAGTGGCATCACCGCACTTATATGCAAACAAATATTTTATGGATCAACCATATAGTGAATTTGCAAAATGGCATCCTGCTTACCAACTGGCCAAAGATAATCTAAGTCCAAAGCTAACACCTGAACTAGATAGTAATTTTCAAACAGGACCGGATGGATACGGTGCAGTACATTTTAGTGCATATGATATTATTGACACAATTAAAAGCATTATACTTGATAAAATTATATATGTAGACACAAAAGTTAAACAAGTTGCTAAAGATAATCGTGGCATTAGTAAACTTATAGATGCAGATAAGAACGAATATTCAGCAGACTTGTATGTCGACTGTAGTGGATTTGAGAGCATTTTATTAGAAAAAACTATGGGTGCAAAGTTTATTAGTTACAACGAATGGCTAATGAATGACAGTGCTGTGACTATAGCTACACAGTATACTAATCCACAAGAAGAATGTCATCCGTACACAAAGGCAACTGCAATGGATGCAGGCTGGCGCTGGACTATTCCTACATATCATAGAATCGGTAACGGTTATGTATATTCTAGCAAACATATTACTGCTGAAGATGCCGAACACGAATTAAGAACTTCTTTAAATGAGTGGGATGCCCCTGCAAATCATTTAAAAATGAAGTGCGGCGCCCACGACGTAATTGCTGTAGGCAATGTTGTAGGTGTCGGTTTAGCAGCAGGCTTTGTTGAGCCATTAGAAGCTACTGGCATTACATTTACAACTGCCACAGTAACATCGCTGTGTGAGTTGATTAATATGTCAAGCGGGCAGTGGGATGATAGATGTCGTGATATGCTTAATCGCGGATTTTACGAAATGTCTGTAGAAATATTAACATTTGTATATGCACACTACTACTTTAGTACCAAAGATGACACACCTTATTGGAACGAAGTTAGAAAACTAAACTTAGATCACTTACCGGACGACTCTAAGATGATGTTAAATCAATATTATCCAGTACCACAGGACTTTATATTCTTTAGTCAACAAAGCATGTTTAGTAGTGTTCAGTGGTGGACTATGATACATGCAGGTGGTGGATACGGCGATTATGTTCCTGAAATTACAGAAGCTGATAAGAAATATTTAGAATACTTTATTAACACACAAAGTGCTAGAGTAAAGGAAGCTAAAAAGATTCTTCCTAATCATTATGACTTTTTGCAAGAATGGTATAAAACATGAAAAGAGTAGCACAATTTAAAAGCGATTTCTTTGTAGAAAACTTTGGATCTAAGCAACAACAAGACGAGCTACTAAAACAAGTTTTAGATGCAAAGGTTAACGACAATGCTCCTATGAATATGAGTAATCAAAATTGTTGGAGAAGTGACGCAACTTATGAAGGCATTGAATGGTTGATGGATAGTGTTCGAGATATGGCAGCGTATGCAGCAGACCATTATATGTCTCATGATAGTACTTTTAAGGATCACATACGCGACCATCAAATAAAATTAGATTACTGGACAAATGTAAATGAACCTGGTAGTACTAATGTATTACACAGTCACAATGCTGATACGTTTGCAGCAGTGTATTATTTGCAAGGTAAGAATACTGGAGGACTAAAGTTTTCTAATCCTGCTAATTTATTAAATGATTGTAACCCACGAGCGCCATTTGTAAGAGATTGTATTGTACATCCAGGTGACGGTGATTTAATACTTTGGCCTAGTTGGGTACCGCATGAAGTGTTACGTAATGAATCAGATAGACAGCGAATTAATATAGCATTTAGTATACAGGTATCGTAATGGAATATAAAGATAACGTATTAGGCAATAACGTATTTCAAAAATTGCAACAAACTGTTAAAAACGATAAACTTCCTTGGTTTTTTAATAATGCTACATCGTACACTGACTCTGCTACTCCAGACGACTTTAGTTTTAGCCACCTAGTAGTACAAAATGGTGAAGTGTATAGTTCATTAGCACCTTTCTTAGAAGCTTGTGTACTAAATGCACTAGATAGTATAGGCGAACCTATACAAGATTTACTAAGAATTAGATTGGGATTAATTACATGTGCAGCAACTAGCACCACACATTCTCCTCATGTAGATTACGAACATCCTCATAAATCAGGATTAATTTATCTTAATGACGCAGACGGCGACACAGTATTTTACGATCAGTTTTACGATAATACTTCAGGTATGCATAGTCAAGATTACAGTAAAGAACAATCATTCACAGTACATAAAGCAGTAACGCCTAAGGCTAATAGGATTGCCTGGTTTAATGGTTTAAGATTCCATGCAAGCTCGACTACTACGACAGTAGACAGGCGCTTAGTGCTTAACTTTAATTACGTATAGGTGAGATATGAAAAAACAAAAGATAGAATTTTATAGTACAATACCGGGAGTAGCAGATGTATACCCTATTACTCCTGCTAAAGAGTTTTCTCCTAGATGGATGAAAGCATGTAAAGCAGACTATATTAAAAATAAAAGCTTCAAGCGTCCTAGTCATTTACAGCAATGCCCGGGCATCTTTGACTTGTTCAAACACGGGTTTATTATTCCATTATGGCACGATTCACTAATACGTACCGAACGAGACAAAGAAGGATTTGCGTATGTTCATCCTAGTGAGGTGCTATCTGATATGCGAGAAGGCGACCCGGTAGCAAGTCATTCACATAGTATTACTAAATGGCTGCCAAAGCGTCCTCAAAGTATTGCTCCTATTATGAAATTTAATACTCCGTGGCATGTTATTGCACCCAAAGGTGTAAAGTTCTTAATGACAGCAGTTGCATATACTGATACATACGAATTTGAAGCATGTACAGGAATACTTGACCCTAGTGTTAGTACAGAACTAAACGTACAAGGCTATTGGAATAAACATAACGGTGAAACTATGCTAAGAGCAGGACAGCCGTTAGCACACTTAATTCCGTTAACAGAGAACGAATACGATTACGAAGTTAGAGACGCAAATGAACACGATTTAGCGTGGAGCAAAAAGCGGACATACTTTCATATACATTCTTTTAATCTTAATAAAGGATTGTTTAAAGACATGTATCATAAACATTTTAGGAGAACATAATGCCAATAGCAGAACACAATACTAATCAATTTGTAACATATACTCAAACTTTTAGAACAGTTAAAGAAGGTGACGGGTATACTGCACGGAAAGTACAAAAAGATCGCTATAAACATATTCATTGGCTAAATGTAGTAACGTCACATAAAGAAATTATATTAACTTATAAAACAGATACTGACGATTTAGTTACAACTATTGCAAGTAGAATGGATTTAGAATCTAAAGAAATTGAATGGCCTGACACACCATTAACTAAAGAAATTGTTAAAGACCAACCAGTACTTGAAGACCAATATGTAAGATTCTACGATGTGCGTAATCAAGTACCGCTAGCTATACATATTGAAAATGTTGTTGAGTGGACTATAACTAGAGATGAATTAAATGCTGTAATAGATAACGAATATAAGGCAACAATGTATGCTTAACTTTTTCAAAAAAAAGTCTAAATTAGAATTTGTATCATTAATTCCCGAGTTAACACAATTAATGCCAATTGAGTCTACAAAGGATGTCAAGTTTAAATGGGTTAAATCTGCTTTAGCAGATTACAAAAAACAAAAAGCTGATAATCCTAATATGACAGAAAGATTTACTCATATAGCTAGATGCCCGGGAATTAATCAAATACAGCGCACAGGATGGATACAACGTGCCTGGCAAGATATTGCAATTAAAACAGACGGCTCGGGCGACGGCTTTGGATGGCTAAGCGCAGTTGATCAGCAACGTACTGATGTTGATCATAACTGGAAATGGCCATATATGGGCCACCATCCTAAAGAATTGTATTCACAATTTAATCACGATGGTCGATCTCTTAAATCAATACTTAAAGTACAAAGTCCTTGGATGGTATATATACCAAAGGGATATTATTTGTTAAGTATGCCAATACCTTATCCTGATAATCATGACTTCACAGCAACCATTGGATTTTTAGATGGCGATTACGGCCCAAACTTTCTTAATGTACAAATGTTTTGGAATAATTTAGACGGCGTCACTATTATACCTGCAGGCACGCCGTTGTGTCAATACATACTTGTTAAAAAGGACGAAGTTGATGTTGAGGTTAGAGAGTATCAACAACGAGATATTGATAATATTAGATTACGTGCATCTACAATTGACAATCAATGGATTAGTAATAGTTCTAAATTAAAAACCTACATTTGGAAATAAGCACTCACTGGTACATAAATACACTATAATAGTAAACAACGCAGTAGGAAATAATATGGGATTCGCAAGAGTAGAAATTGTTCTGTTTGCTAATAGAACAAATAAAGTTGGCAATGACGCACACAATGATTGGTTGCAGTGGAGCCAACGATATTCGCATGTAGCTAATTTTAGAGCTAAAATTAGCCATGATAAAACACATGTTGATTTTAATGACGACCAAGCACTTGCTTTCTTTGAAGAGACCTGGAAGAAATACTACAGACGAATCTTCTGATTTTTTCGATAAATATTGTAAATAAGGACTTACCATGGCATCGAATCAAGCACCAGTAGTAGACAGAATACGAATCATTCCAAGACCAGACGATTTCCTCGATAGAAACGTAGGTGCGAGTGGCGAAGTTTTCTTTGATAAACAAGCAAACACTTTAAGAATATATAGCGGTAAATTAGCAGGCGGCTATAGTCTACTAACATCGGGCAACTTATCGCAACACCTTGCAGACAGCGGTATTGCATTACTTGAAAAGACCGTTACTGTAGGTGTTGACACTGGCAGCGGCCAAGCATCTGGTGTATTCTATATTGACGGAGTGGAAAAACCTCAACTAGAATTTGTTAGAGGTTACACATATCTATTTGATCAATCAGGCGAAACAAATAACTCATTTGCAACTGTTTATCATCCTTTAATGTTTAGCATTGTTGCAAACGGCGGGTTAGTCGGTGGCGGTCACTACAATGATGGAGTTGTATATCTATTAGACGATAATCCTGTTACAATGGCAGGATATGTATCAGGCTTCAAAGCCGCAACGTCAAGAAAAGTTTTACTTACTGTTAAAAGTAGCGCACCAAACACACTGTACTATTGGTGTCACTTTCACACAAATCAAGGCAATGTGATTACTGTTTCTGACCCAGGTGCCGGCGGTGGCGGCGGAGAGGCAGGCGGCGCAAGTGTCGATATTAGTGACACAGCTCCGGTAGCTCCACAAGAAGGCAACATTTGGTTTAATAGTACAAACGGATCTTTATTTGTATATGTAACAGATGTTGATAGCAGTCAATGGGTACAACCTACTGCACCTGTACCGGCAATTAACACATTTAGCTCTGTAACAGTAACGGGGGCTGCTGGTAGTATTGATGCCAGTGGCAATAGTGATACACTAACCCTTGCACCTGGTACTAACGTAACAATGTCACTTAATGCAGTTACTAACACTATTACAATTAATAGTGCCGGTGATGGTGGTGGTGGCGGTGGTGGCGGTGGAGAAGCATATGACCAGACACTTAATACTACATCTAACGTTTCATTTGCAAGTATACAAACTCCGTCATTTTCAAATAATGGAGTAGGCGGCGCAGTACTTACTAGCGCATCGACATTAACATTAACTGCACCAGATGGCATAGCGATTGAAAATATATACAAACAAACAGAACTGCTATCAACAATAACTAATGCATCTGGAGTAGTTACACACGACTTTAGTACTAATGCAATATTTAATCATACTAGTTTAGCTGCAAACTTTACTGCAAACTTTACTAATGTTCCTACCACTTCTAATCGAGCTATTAATGCTGTGTTAGTATTAAACCAGGGAGCATCTGCGTACATACCAAATGCAGTACAAATTGGCGGCGTAGCGCAAACAATTAAATGGGTAGGGGCAACTGCTCCAGAAGGTACTATAAACGCAGTTGACGTTATAAGTTTTTCATTATTACGAATAGGCACATCTTGGACAGTGTTAGGTAGTTACTCAAATTATGGATAATATCACATGCCTCGGTTAGGATCGTTTAGCTCAAAAATTTATTTTAATAATCCGCAGTCGTCGTCTTTTAGTTTAATAAAAACAATAGCTAATCCTAATGCGTATGGCGTAGCACAAGATGACTTTTTTGCAAATAGTGTTGCAATTAACAGTAATTATGCAGTTATTGGAAGTATCGAAAGTGACGCAACTGCTGCACAAAACGGAAAAGTTTATGTATTTTCACAGGCAGGTACTGCACTTTATACTATAGATAATCCGACTGCTACAGTAGCACCAGGACTAGGCGAAGGCGATATGTATGGGCGTTCAGTAGGCTGTTCGGCTAGCTATATTATTGCAGGAGCACAACAAGAAGATGTTGGCGGCAACTCTAATACCGGTATTGCATATATACACGATATTACAGACGGATCTTTATTATTCACTCTCAACAATCCAAATCCTACTACAACTGAAATTAATCCAAACACCGATTTGTTTGGTAGCGCAGTTGCAATATCAGAAAACTTTGCTGCGGTGTCTTCACCTAGAGAAGATATAAACGGAATTGGCGACGATACTGGTTGGATATTCTTGTTTGATACTAGCGACGGTAGTTTACTACGTTCAATAGAAAATCCAAATATCGACGGGGAAGACGAATACCCAGGTGATCAATTAGGTGAAAGAATCCAAACACTTGCAATGAATGACACTTATACAGTAGTAGGCAGTTGGAGAGAAAACACAGCAGGTGCCAGCGGCGGCGGCGATAGTGGTGCAATACATATTATAACAAATGCTACAGGAGCAGTACAGACAATACTCAATCCTAATCCAAACGGGCCCGCTATTGGTACAGACAACTTTGATCAATTTGGTTATAGTGTAGACATTAGCGATAGTTATATTATTGTCGGAGCAATTAACGAAGATGTTCAAGGAACAAATAGCGGTAATGCATACATATTTGAATTAGCCGGCGGCTCTTGGTCATTAGCAAGGACATTAGCAAACCCTAACGTATACAATACAGTAAACAATGATTTGTTTGGTAGTGAAGTTGCAATTACAGATACGTACTGTGCAATTTCAGCTGTCGGAGAAGATAATGTATCGGGTACTAATAGCGGAGCAGTGTATATATTTAATCCTAGTACTGGCGCACTATTAGAAACTTTAGAAAATCCCAATAGTTTTGGAACAGTTGATAATGACAAGTTTGGAACAGTTATGTCTGCTTCTACTACGCATTTATTGATAGGAGTACCGGACGAAGACGCAGTCAGTGCAGACAACAGCGGCGCAGCTTACATTTATAAAGTTTAGGAAGATAAGTATAGTTATGAGTACTGAAAAAGAATATGTAGTAGTTGTTAACAAAGGTGTAAATTTAGCATTATTTGATGCAGAATTAAGTGCCTCTAACGGTGAAGGCTCAATCCCAAATAGAAGTGTTAATATTGCTAATCCAAGAATTGGATCTAAACGTATGACACACTGGACACTTACTGACGACGAAGCAACAGCATTAATGAATGATCCGAGAGTACTTAGTGTAGAAATACCAGTAGATCAGCGATCAGATGTTAGCATTGGTTTGCGAGCTGTTCAAACAGCAGATTTTGATAAACCAACAGTTCTTGAATCTACTAAAGTTAATTGGGGATTAAGAAGATGCATCGAAGAAACAAATATATACAATAATGGCACAACAGCATCAACATCGTATCCTTATGCATTAGACGGTACTGGGGTCGATATTGTAATACAAGATAGTGGATTACAAGTTGACCATCCAGAATTTATAACAGGAGCAGTAGTAGATCCTGAATACAACAATGGAGCAGTAATTGATCTTGTTGGCGACGGTAGTGACTTTTTTAAACGAGAAGCTACTGTAAACGGAGTTAGGATTGTAGCAGCAGGTGACGTAGGCGGATTAACAGCAGTGCCGGATGATTGGATTGAAAAAGTAGCACGTATGGTTGAACTGTTTACAGATCTAACTGGTGCAAGCATCAACGAAGCTGCACAGCGTACTTTAATTAAAACACTAAGCGGTGACGCAGGAACTTACCATGCAACTCAAGGTCCTACACTACAGCGAGTAGCACGTGGTGCTGGAGCAGACTATAGCACAAACTTCTTAACAGATGCCGGCATTACGTTTTGGAATCTATCACCATTGTTTGATTCACATGCAGCCAATGACATGGTTTGGTACTTAAACTCAACTGGAGACGGATACGGTATCGGCGATATTGATGCACAAGAAGTAATTGAACACGTTATGCATACACTACACATGCACGGGCTAGATGCAACTACATTAAAGATTTATCCACAACTTTCCACAGATTGGAAAACTGGAGAATTGTACGCAGCAATGGAAGAAGCATATAACGGCGGGTTTTGGGATTCAAGTGGATACGGCGGCGCACTATGGAAAAATAATGCTGATAACTTCGAAGTTGCAGTAAAGGAATACTTATATCTATTAAATTTTTGTATGTTTGATTATTCTGATTTATGGGACGGCGGAAGTTTAGCACCTGAATGGACTGATAATGTGCGAACACCGTCGGGCATTCTTGCTAACAACCCATTGGGCTATGCATTTTTTAATACGTATATTGCACCAGTAATTAGCAAACCGTCTCTTGATACTATAAGAAATATATTTCAAGACGGTAATACGCCGTCACAAGATAATCCATCATTATCGGGCACATCAGGTTATATAGTATCCTTACTAGAATCTGAGTCTCGAGTAAAGCAAATTAACTGGTACACTGAAAGTGGAGTATCGGGAACTCAGTCAATAAATCATTATCGAGACTTTGACGGGCACGGCACACATTGCGCAGGCATTGCAGCAGGAAAAACTTATGGTTGGGCCAAAGGCGCACATATATATTCACAAAAACTTGCAGGGTTAGAAGGTAGCGGAGATAGTAGCACAGGGATATCTATAACAGATGCATTTGATACTATACGTTTATGGCACGCCGCAAAGACTAATGGTCGTCCGACAATTGTAAATATGAGCTGGGGATACTTTGCAGAAGTTTCGGGAGATCCAACTGGCGGCACTTATAGAGGCACTGGATGGGCTTGGGGAAGTGATTACAGTAGTAACACTGCATTATGGGAAGCTGTTGGTGTAGTTCCTCCCACAGGCGCAGCTAGATATTATCCTTTAAGAGTTGCTAGTGTTGATGCAGAAATAGATGACATGATCGAAGCAGGTATACACGTATGCATTGCAGCAGGAAATGATTATTATAAAGGTGATATCTTAGGCGGCGATGATTATAATAACACCGCAGTATATGGTGGCACAGTTTATTACTATCATAGGGGAAGTAGTCCACACTCAGATGATGCTATAATAGTAGGCAACAGTGATACTACATCGCAACTAAGTGGAGCGGATTATTTAGACAAAGTATCAGTAACAACTAGCCGCGGTCCGAGACTTACATGTTTTGCACCAGGTCAAAATATTGTATCGACATGTAGTACAACGTCAATATATGCAACAATACCGTATCCGTCAAATACTAACTTTGCTATTGCTATGATTAACGGCACTAGTATGGCGTCGCCGCAGGTTGCTGGAGTTATTGCGCAGCACTTGCAAGTAAGACCAAATGCAAGCCCTAACGAAATTAAAACTAAAATATCCGATGAAGCAAAGACAGTAATGTTTACAACAGGATTAGATACTGATTATTCTACATTTTCAACTTCTTTACTTGGGTCTCCTAATAAAATATTATATTCTAAGTATGGCACACAGCCGACAATCACATCAGGCAGCTTTTCGATCAGTGGCGCCCTAACAATTTCAAGTAGTTAATAAATACAGTATGAGGTATATTAAATGGCATTAAATTTTCCAACAGCCCCGGCATTAGACGAGACTTTTACAGATAGCATAACAACCTGGAAATGGAACGGCACTGCTTGGATAGTAGATGTAGGTGCATCAGCAGGAGCAAATACAGATACGTTTGCTACGGTAACAGGTGACACTGGCACAACTACAGCAAACTCGCCAACTGATTCGCTTGCAATATCAGGCGGTACAAATATTGTAACAAGTGTGTTAGGAGATGTTGTTACAATAAGTGTTAACGGCGACTTAGGTACACCGGATCAAAATCTCTTTGCTACATTTAATAGTGACGCTGGAAGCGTTGTTGCATCTACTACAACAGATGCTTTAACAGTTGCAGGCAGCGGCACTGTATCTACTGCAATAAGCGGAAACACATTAACTATCAACGGAGCTACACCGACATTAACTATTACCCAACTAACTGATGTAGATACTATAAGTACTCCGCCTATAGCAGGTAATGTGTTAAAGTGGGACGGAAATCATTGGGCACCTGGCGCAGACGCTACTACTGGCGGCGCAGGAACTGATGCTGATACACTAGACGGATTTAATAGTAGTTACTTTTTAAATTACAACAATTTTTCAAACACACCGACTATACCTGCTGATGTAAGCGACTTAACTGATACTACTAGTTTATTGTTTGACGGAGTATTTGGCAGTTTAACTAGTGTGCCTACAACTGTAGCAGGGTACGGCATTACAGACGCATTTGACGGCGCATACAGCAGCTTAACTAGTATACCCACGACAGTAGCCGGGTACGGCATTACAGACGCATTTGACGGCGCATACGGCAGCTTAACTAGTACTCCTACAACTATTGCAGGCTATGGAATTACAGATGCATTAAGTACATCATCTAACCTATCAGCTCTTGCAGATGTTAGTGCAGCAGGCCCGTCAACCGGACAAGCACTAATATGGGACGGAGCCCAGTGGGGTCCAGATAGCGTGAGTGGTGGCGGTGGTGATCCAGATCAAAATTTATGGGCTACTTTCTTTGGAGACGCTGGCTCTACAACTGCTAACTCAACTACTGATAGTGTTACGATTAAAGGTGGCAGTAATATTAGTACAACAGTCACTGACAATCAAGTATTAATTAACATGACAGGTGCATTGGGTGTTACATCCTACAACGCATTATCAGAAGTAGTAACTACTGGTAGAACAATTGATAAAAGTTATATGCCAGCGTTTGCAATGATACGTATGACCAACAGTGGAAATACTGCATACACAGTTGCTAGTCACGGATATACAGGTAATAATCCTACACTTATTGTTATAGGAGGAATGACTGTTGCATTTGACTTAGATCAAATTGGTGGACACCCGTTTGAAATACAAGACGGTACTGGTACTGCATACAGTACAGGATTAGTTCATGTTGATATTATTGGCAATGTGTCCACCGGGGCTAACGCAAATGGACAAGATGGCGGAACTTTATATTGGGAAGTGCCTGAAACTATAAGTGGTACATATAGGTATCAGTGTACACTACACGCTTCGATGGTTGGCGCTATAACTGTTAAGCGTCTTTCAACTATTTAATTTTAATTTTTTTAGCAAATCAAATATTTGTACACGAGCTTCGGTAAATCGTTCTTTGACATCTATTAGTGACTTTGGATTTATTATGCCACCAGAGCCGCTATCGTGTCCGAGATCTATTTGTTCTGCTGTGTGAGTAAATTGATGTATTAACTGAGACATACGTTCTGCATATTCTTTAGGACATTGCTTTAAACTTTGTTGAAACATCATTAGATCTTTTTTATATTTCTTACTGTCTTGCACTTTAGGAAACATTATGTTATACCTTCAGATTTTAAAATAATACAGATATCGTCAGTAAACGTGCCATTGTTAACTTCTGTTACACTAGTATTGTCGGATATTGCTTCTAAGCTAACAGGGTGATGCGGCGGCACATGATATGTTTGACCTTCAGTTAGCGAAGCTTCGTACAATTGTCCTTTTGCAGTATCGATCCATCTTAGTTTTACACTACCGTTGTTAACAAACCAAGTACGGTCTTGTTTTTTTGTAAATCCAAATGGCATCTTATTACCTGCATCTGTAAACACAAGCATTTTTCCGCCATACGATTCGGTGCTAGCCCATACAAGCTCGTAACCCCATGTAGTTTTTTGAGATTTGTTTTGAAGTCCGTCCATAATATCCTACTATAATAAATCAATAACTTGAAATACTGTTTCAAGTTTTCTTAAATTAACTTTGCTTTGCAATGTATTTCTTAAACCGTGATGTAGAGGCTTTGGCCATTTACTAAACTTTACCCAAGCATATCCGTCATGTTCGTCATTGAGTGTTGGAATAAATTCTTGTTTAATAACAATAAGATACGTGTGGAAGTTAAACCGGTTGTCATTAGATACAAATGTTTCTAGAGGAATAGTTTTTACAAAGTCTGCACTAATACCAATTTCTTCTTTTATTTCTCTCTTTAATCCTTCAAACGGAGTTTCTTTGTTTTCATTTGTTCCGCCTACTAACCCCCATAAATTATTATGTTTGCCTTTGGCGCGATGTATGAATAAAAGTCTTTTTGTGTCAAGGGCATAAAATAATGCGCCGCTACATACAATATTAGTGTTCATACTAGTAATTATGTTAGTATGCTAATCTCCAAGTACCGTTTGGATATTCTCCATCGAATGCAAGAGTCCATTCGTTATTATCGTACTTATATTGCTTACCTGTATTAAGATTAGTAGTATACACTACTGTACTATCTTCATCACTTGCATTAAACACAATATGCCAAGCAGTTCCGTCCCATTCGACGATGTCGTTAGCACTTGCTACAAAGTCACTGCCGTTATCATTTTTCCATCCATCAGGGCCGTCATACTCTACTTCGCCTACGTTTGCACTAGTATTAATACTGTCAAGTATTAGTATACGAGGGTTTCCTGACTTTAAATCTGTAGGATTAGTTTTGTATGGATTGATAATATAATCGATCTTATTACGATCACCATTTGGTCCGTAAAATACAGTGTCACTTGGCAGTGTATCAGTGTCCCACGATATTGTTAAATCATAAGGATCTAACGGATTTACCACGACAGTACCGACAAGCTCGTTAGTTATATCTCTTCTACGCAATCTTAATTCTGTAACACCGCCCTCGAAACTAAACGGCATAGATTTTAAATATCCTGTCCATGTTTCGGCACCGACTGTACCTTTCTTAATAAGTTTGGCACTAGTGTTCATAACTAATAACTCATAATTATCGTGTGCAGTTGTTATTATAGCATCAACGTCTGTTTTAAATGTACCATCACTAGAGAGTTGCTCTTCAATATCGCCTGTACCGGCAATTGCTATACGAGTATTAATATTCGCCCGCGGCACAGGGGTGTCATCGTATGCTTGACTAGTTGGTCTAGACAAGTCTAAATCAATGGTGCCTTGATCTTCATTAAAAATACTTTGTATAACTTGAGTAATAACTCCAAGGCGTTTTACTTTAACTGGGGGACTAATGTATATAGGAGTACTAAATGTTAGTGTAGCAATGTCAATATCACTTTCTGTACCTGTAGGAATACTTCTACTACTAAAAGTAGTATTTGTTAGATTTACTACACTTAAACTTGTCCAGTCAATATAGTTGTCAGTTGTTTGTATTTCTAAACTAGGATTAAATAACATTAATACTTGTTCTAGTATTTGCAATTTTTGATCTGTATTAGAACTCCATACATCAACATTTACAGTTAAAATATAAGGAGTAGGCATTAGTCGTTCGACCGTGTAATTTTTACCTTCTGTATTTAAGTATTCATTGCCGGCTTCGTCATATGCACGTTCTCTAATATTAACTTTATTAATATAACTGCTGTCGCTAAGACGTGATGCATCTTGCTCTAAGCCAGTAATGTATATCGACATGCGTGGTGCGCTTGGAATCTTATTCTCAGAATTTTCTCTAATAATATTAGC
>TARA_B110000902_G_scaffold134621_1_pt1 | contig 45721 bp, 40 predicted proteins | sample TARA_B110000902 | Tara Oceans TARA_B110000902 (sample SAMEA4398009) | marine metagenome | biome: Polar Biome; feature: [SRF] surface water layer (ENVO:00010504); material: water (ENVO:00002006), including particulate matter (ENVO:01000060) such as... | depth 5 m | reverse complement strand
TGTACTCATATCCCCTGACCCACAGTCCGCTTGCACATAAAAGTCATAGATTGTGTTTGCTGTGAGCTCCGAAAGTGCATATTCAGAAGATGTAGTAACAGCCGTAGTTGCTTCTACTGGCGCAAAGCCTTGAACTCCATATTTAATGTTCCAAGTCTCTGTATTATTGACTATATTCCATAAAAACGTAGCCGATGTAGACGTGATTTGACTTACTGATGCAGTGCTTGGTGCTAGACACGTTTGCGCAAAAGTATTGATAGCAAAACAAATAGCAACTGATATAAAAGTTGTTTTTTTCATGAAAGGTTATTATTAGTTGTGATAGGTTACAAATATAATGTTTAATTATTTTATTAAAATATTAAACATTATAATATTTGGCACAAAAAAACCCACAGCAAAACTATGGGTTTAGGTATATTATAATTATGAGTTACTTACTTATCTTCTGTAAATGTATCCATCACTGCATCACTAACGCCCATATTGCTAAAACCACCATCATTAAATAAGTTTTGGAGGGTTACACGTTTTGTTAAATCACTAAACAACGAAACGGTATAATTAGCACAATCCAGAGCGGTTGCATTTCCTAAAGGCGACATTTTATCGGCATAAGCAATAAAACCATCAAATCCTTTCACTCCTTTACCTGCAGTGGTGGGTGTTGGCGATTGTGAGATGGTATTGACACGAACGTTTTTGTCGCGTCCAAAGAAGTATCCAAAGCTTCTGGCAATACTTTCTAAATAGGCTTTGTTATCTGCCATGTCGTTATAATCTGGAAACACCCGTTGTGCTGCCATATACGTAAGCGCTACAATACTTCCCCATTCGTTCATCGCGTCGTGTTTGTAAAGCGTTTGCATCACTTTGTGAAAGGACATTGCAGAAACATCGGTTCCTTTTTGCGTCCAGTCGTATTTTTGATCGGTATAGGCACGGCCTTTTCGTACGTTAATTGACATTCCAATAGAGTGCAATACAAAATCGAGCTTACCGCCTAAAATTTCTGTAGCTTGTTGTACTAAATTTTCTAAATCTTCAATAGAAGTCGCGTCTGCCGCAATCACTTGTGAACCTGTTTTTTTAGCCAATTCATCTATTTTACCCATGCGCATTGCAATGGGTGCGTTGGACAATACAAACGTACCACCTTCTTCATGAACCCGTTCGGCTGTGATCCATGCGATTGAATTGGGGTCTAAAGCGCCAAAAATAATTCCACGTTTTCCTTTTAGTAAATTGTAAGACATAATTATATATTTAAGTATCGATATTTATTTAATTTCTGGGGCAAATATAACATTAATTCAATAACTGATTCGCATGGGCGATTGCCGATGCCGATAATTCTTTCCCGCCAAGCATTTGTGCAATTTCTTCGACACGTTCCTCTTTTGATAATTTTTTAAGAGAGGTGACAGTCGTCTCCTGAATATCTTGTTTAAAAACTTTAAAATGTGACTGCCCTTTGGCCGCAATTTGTGGTAAGTGGGTAATTGAAAACACTTGCATATAGGCACTCATTTGCTCCATTATATCGCCCATTTTATGCGCAATTTCTCCAGAAACACCTGTGTCAATTTCATCGAACATAATAGTGGGTAACTGTTGGTATTTAGATAATACCGATTTGATGGCCAACATAATTCTTGAAAGCTCGCCACCAGAAGCTGCTTTTTTAAGTGGTAAAAATGAAGCCCCTTTATTGGCCGTAAATAAAAATTCTAAATGATCTTTTCCGTTGTATAGATAGGTTTCCGAGGGGTTTAACAGCAATTTAAAACGGGCGTTTGGCATTCCCAAATCCGTCAAAATTGTTTCTAATTGCTCTATTAAATCCGGAAGTACCTGAAGGCGTTGTTTGTGTATCGTTTTGGCACAGCTATCAAGCTGTTTTACGATCGATTCTAGTGTTTTTTCGACGGTGGCAATGAAATCGTCTAAAGAAGCTAAGGTATCCAACTGCGACGCTAAATGGGCTTCAATATCAATCAATGCCTCCACAGAATTCACGGAATGTTTGGCAAATAAATTATGAACGGTTTGAAGAATGAGATCAATTTCACTTAAACGTGATGGATTGACCTCAATTTTTGATTGCTCGGTTTCAATATCACTAAAAATATCATCCAATTCAATCGCCACACTTTGAATGCGATCTGATAAAGCTTGATAGATAGAAGAAATATCTGCCAATTTATGAAACAGTTGTTTAAGCGTCCTAAGATTGGAAGCCACGCCTAGATCTTCCGTACTTATGAGTTGATTGGCTAAAGTAAGTTCGGATTGAATAAGCTCTACATTATTTAGAGTGTTGTATTCAATTTCGAGCGCCTCTAAATGAATGGTTTGGAGTTTTGCTTCAGATAATTCATTTAAAAGAAAGGATTGATAATCCTGATCTTTTTCAGATTGTAATTTTGAGGCTCTTAAGTCGTTTAATTGTTTTTGAGTCGTTTTGTACGATTTCAAAAGTTGTTGATAGTCCAAAACTGTGGTGCTGTTGTTCGCTAGGGCATCAATGATTTGAAATTGAAAATCGTCACTTGTTAACTCTTGTGTTTGTTGTTGCGAATGAATATCGATTAATTGCTCACCCAGATTTGCTAAAACAGAAAGATTCACGGGGGAATCATTGATAAATGCTCTAGACTTTCCAGATGGTAACACTTCTCTTCGTAGGATGGTATGCGAATCAAAATCGAGATCGTTGTCTTCGAAAAATTGATTTAAATTAAAATTATCAATATTAAAACTGGCTTCAATGATACACTTTTTGGAAGCGTCATTAATATTTGAGAAATCGACTCGCTTGCCAAGAACCAATGCCAAGCCTCCTAATAAAACAGATTTACCAGCCCCTGTTTCTCCAGTAATACTAGTGAATCCGGCTTCAAATTGAACCTGAAGAGTCTCAATTAATGCATAATTTTTTATGGATAGTTCTGAAAGCAAAGTGTTGATTATTTAGCAACTAAGATAAACTATCTCTTAAACTAATTTGAAATGAAATCGAAAAATATTTAAAATTTTATGTTGCGCCACTTTGAAGAATGCATCGGTGCAATTTTGGATAACGTAGAGACTAAATCTGCAATATTAACCGTAGGGCCTCCAGAAAATAGATCTGAGATTTCATCGGCTTTGGCATCAAAAAACACTCGAAGAAGAAACGAATTGGGTCGTCTTCTGTGTAAGGTTTCAAATTGAGTTAAGGCCTCTACAATAGCCGACTTTGCTTGTTTCACATCCGATGCCATCAAATCCAATCCTTGTAAGTGATATCCAAATAGAACGGTTCGAAACTCTTTAAAGGTTGGAGACAATACATTATTAATTAAGGCGCTTCGAGTTTGAGCTCCACCAGAAGGTGGCTGCCAACCAATCGAATTACTTTGTTGTGAATAATTCACAATATCTTGTGCTTGTTTGTAATGCGCATCGCCACCATTTAGCTCAAATGTATCGGCATCCATCCCCAAAATCATATAAACATGAAAGGCAATCACAGACACTAAATTAGATTCAAACTGAGTGGAATTAAAATTAAGGTTTTGATACTGTAAGTAATTAAAATTAAAATTTTTATCGTTAAAATTATAAACTGAACTCGAGTAATAGGAATTGTGAACAGGTCGAGCCGATTGAATCTGAATCGTCCCTTGAAAAGCATCCGATTGATTATCTTGTATGGTAATGACCATACTACATTCAATGCGTTCTTGAGGTTTGAAGGTTTGATCCGTCCAACGGGTCTTGTTTACAAATTCGTTGAGTTGTTTTTCGAGGGTTTTAAACAACTGATTGTTCTCATTTCCTGTTTGTTGTGCATTGACAATAACCGAGCAATTAAGCTCTTGCGAACCTCCGTACATAGAGGTTAAAATAGCCACTAAAACAATTAATTTACGCATTGATTTGTTTTAAAAGTTCATTCATTATATCAGTAGCAACGTCTGCTTTTGATTTTAAAGGAAACGCCGTTTGAGCTAGATTTTTATCGATAAAAGTGACTTTATTTGAAGTACCTCCAAATCCAGCCCCTTTATCATTTAACGAATTTAACACAATTAAGTCTAAATTTTTAAATTTTAACTTTTTTATCGCGTTGTCTACTTCGTCATTTGTTTCTAGGGCAAACCCAACTAAAATTTGATGGGATTTAATTTTGCCTAGCGATGCCAAAATATCTTTTGTTTTTTCTAATACTAATGATAACGTAGATTCCGCCTTTTTTATTTTGGAGGTGGCTACATGTTTAGGTTTATAATCGGCGACTGCAGCCGATAAAATTGCAACATCAACCGATTGAAAGTGCGCGTGCACCTGTGTATACATTTCTTGGGCACTCACCACGGGAATGGTGGTAATACGGGAGTGATTAGAGCTGTAGTGTGTGGGACCTGTAATATAAATAACCTCAGCGCCTAGTTGAGCTGCTTTAGTGGCAATTTCAAAGCCCATTAATCCACTGGAATGATTTCCAATAAACCGTACGGGATCGATAGCCTCATAGGTGGGACCGGCCGTTACAAGGATGGTTTTTCCAAACAGGGACAGTTCTTTTAAAATATGAGATTCAATATGACTGATAATCGCTTCGGGTTCCGCCATGCGTCCTTCGCCAACCAATCCACTAGCTAACTCTCCAGAGGTTGCTGGAATCAAAATATTTCCAAAAGATTGGAGGGTCTCTAAAGAAGCTTTAGTGGTGGGATGTTTATACATATCCAAATCCATTGCCGGTGCAAAATAAACAGGACATTTGGCTGAAAGATAGGTTGCTACAAGGAAATTATCACTGCGACCAGAAGCCATTTTAGAAAGCGTGTTTGCCGTGACTGGAGCGACCAAAAAAAGGTCGGCCCAAAGACCCAAATCGACGTGATTATTCCAAACTGCATTGTCATCAGTGTCTTGAGTAAACGATGAAATTACAGGGTTTTTAGAAAGTGTAGAAAGTGTAAGAGGGGTTATAAAGTCTTTCGCAGCAGGTGTCAAAATGACTTTGACATTCGCACCTGCCTTGACAAACAATCTAACGATGGATGCTGATTTGTACGCAGCAATACCGGCAGTAATTCCTAAAAGAATATTTTTACCGCGTAAAATTGACATCTGTTATTTTTCTTGAGAATCTTCATCTACACTACGGTAGTAAATTTTCTCATTTAACCATTCTTGAACTGCTAAAGCATGTGGCTTAGGAAGACGCTCATAGAACTTAGAAACTTCAATTTGTTCCTTATTTTCAAACACTTCTTCTAAGCTGTCATTATAAGTCGCAAATTCTTCAAGCTTATCAATCAATTCTTTACGAATATCGGTGTTGATTTGCTCTGCTCTGCGAGAAATTACAGAAATCGCTTCATAGATATTTTGCGTTGGCGCATCAACCTTATTACGATCGTATGTTTCTGTATTAACGGGTGCATTTACTTTTTTTAAGTCCATAATGAAATATTAACCTTTAGTGGTTGTTGAATTATTTTGTATTGAATCTAAATCTTCAAACATTTCTTGAAGTTGTTTTGCGTTTTTGGGTTCTGGAAAAGCGCGAAGTAAGGAATTGTAATATGAGATTGCCTTTAAAACGCGTTCCTTTTCTTTCCAGGCAACACTATTAACCGCTAGTTTGTAGGCGGAATCAAATTTATAAAACATCGCATCTTCTTTGAAAGAAGTTCCAGGGAATTCGAGTAAAAAATTATCAAAAGCCTTAATCGCCGAATTATAATCTCTATGGTAAGGACCTGTTTGGTTGTACTGCAACGCAATACTGTAGGCCTTCTCTTCTAACTTATAATCCAGTTCTTTCACCAATTTGTTGGCTTCTTCTAAATAAGGAGACGAAGGATAGCGATTGATAAATTCCTGAAGTTTTTCTAACCCTTGTGTTGTTTCGGTTTGATCTTTGGAAAATACAGGCGAAAGTTGATAGTAACTTTTAGCCGCTAAAAAAGCAATTTCTTCTAATTTTTCACTTTTTGCATAGGCATCTACAAAGCGCTCCATTTGGTAGTTAGCAGTGTAATAATCCTTGGTTTCATAGTACGTTTTACAGTACATATACATCAGCTTCTCTGCTTGAGGCTTGCCTCTATACTTGGGGACAATTTGTACAAATATTCGATTGGCTTTATCAAACTTACCGGCATCAAAAAGCTCGGTACCTAACTTGAATTTTGCAGCAATATCTTCGTTCTTTAACACCTTTTGATATTCGCTACACGAATTCATGGATAAAACTAAGACTAATATGTATATAAAATTCTTCATAAATATTTTAAGAATAAGGGCGAAATTACGGATTTATAACGGATTAAAAAAAACTATTATTAGAACGAAACTAAAGCTATAAAAATTTCTTGCAATATGGTTTAAGGATTATTTAACTAAAAGTTAGCGATGAAGGTCGAAATCTTAGCTTTTAGAGCATCGGTTGCAGGCACTAATGGCAATCGAACCGTGTCTGCACAAAGTCCTAAAGACTCAAAAACTGCTTTGATTCCTGATGGATTATTTTCTTCAAAAATAAGACCAATCACTTCCATTAAGCGTGCTTCTATTGCTTTGGCTTCACTCCTATTGCCCTGGAGTCCCAATTGAATCATCTGTGAAAACTCTTTTGGAAAGGCTTGTCCAATCACAGAAATCACTCCCGAACCGCCGGCTAAAGTAACCTCGGACACTAAATCGTCGTCTCCAGAAATGATTAAAAAATTAGTAGGTTTATTTTGAATTAACTCCAAATATTGATCCATATTATTACCGGCCTCTTTGACCGCAACTATGGAATCAAAGTCAGTGGCTAATCTTAGAGTCGTGCTAGCTTCCATGTTTTTGGCAGTTCGGCCAGGAACATTATATAAAATAACTGGAATAGAAGACGCTTCTGCTACGTGCTTAAAATGCTGATATAAGCCTTCTTGCGTTGGTTTACTGTAATAAGGCGCCACCGAAAGAATCGCTGCAAACGGACTTAAGTCGGTCGACTTTAATTCGTCAACCACCGCTGCGGTGTTATTACCCCCAATACCAATCACCAACGGAACACGTCCGTTGTTTGCTTCAATGATTGTTTTGCAAATGGCCTTTTTTTCTTCGGGATTAATCGTCGCACTTTCGCCAGTAGTACCACTAATAACTAAGTAATTAATTCCGTTTGAAATGTTGAATTCTACGATGGCTGTTAGAGCCTGATGATCAATGCTTAAATCTGAATTGAAAGGTGTAACCAATGCGACACCTGTTCCTACTAATGCTTTCATTATAACCTATTTAGGGTAGTTAAATATTTAATTAATTCTGTTTTAAAAATAGCTGTTTTTAACGGATCGACTTCAATAATAAAATCATGTAAACGATCGTCTTCATTATTCAAACCTATCTTGAAATTTGCTTTTGAAAGTGCGGTTATCAAGTTAAGTTCTAGTGTGTTTGTTTTATAATAACTAATCAGTACGTCAAATGGCTGGTCTACAAATTCATCAATTTCTTGATTTTTACATTTCCCTAACCAATCAAAATCTTCTAAACTATAGAAAGAATCCCAACGAGTTGGATGCGTTTTCTTAGCATCGATTTTAGCAATAAACCTGATGTTGTTCTTTCTGATTCCAAGCTCCTTTAATAAGTCATGAAAAAAATCGTAATCATGGTACGCTTCATAATCAAAAATAATGCCAACAGACTGAACTTTACTGCTTCTAAAATCCTTAAATCTTTGGTTAAGAATTTTGGCAATATTCTTTTTAATCGATACACTTTTCAATCGTTTAAAAAACATGTACTTTTATTGAATATACAAATGTACTATAAATGAAATATAAATTCATTCAAATTATAGGGTTTCTTTCGTTGTTTTTATCCTGTGATCATTCGAAACAACTCATTAAAATTAATACTAACAATATTTCTGTAAACGCCGACCTCGCATCAAATGAAGCCATTAATGCCTACATAGAACCTTATAAAACACACGTTGAGAGCGCAATGAATACCGTACTTAGCTACGCACCCAAAACGCATTCAAAAAATAATGGTCAATATAACACCGCACTTGGAAACATGATGGCAGATGCCGTACTGGAACTTTCAAATCCTGTATTTAAGAGTCGAACTGGGGAAAATCTTGATATGGTTTTATTGAATCATGGTGGAATCCGCTCTATTTTACCAAAAGGAGATGTGACCAATAAAACCGCTTTTGGCATCATGCCCTTTGAAAATAGTGTGGTCGTGACGGCCCTTAAAGGGTCGGTTGTTTTAGAAATGGCTACCTATTTAAAGGATTTTGGAAAAGCACATCCCATTTCGGGCCTGGAAATAGTGCTCAATGCAGATCTCACCTTCCAATCTATTTTGATTAATGGTCAAAAAATTGAGCCTTCTAAAACGTATTATGTGGCCACTAACGATTACCTATATAAAGGCGGCGATCGAATGGATTTTCTCAAAAAAAGCGATACTTTATATGATTTGAATTATAAAATCAGAAATGTATTGATCGACTATTTTACAAAATACGACACCATCAACCCAACAAAAGACCAACGCTTTATAAAGCTAAAAAACTAAGGTATGAAACGTAGAAATTTTATTCAAAAAACGGCTGCCTCCACTGCACTTCTATCCATAGGCGGATTGGGATTGTCCTCGTTTTCTAACCCAAAAGCAAGTAAAATAACGATTCTTCATACCAATGATGTGCACAGTCATATTGAACCCTTTGGGCCTAATGATGGAGACAATGCCAACAAAGGCGGCGTGGCCAGACGAGCCACACTGATTGAAAATGTGCGAAACGAAAACCCAAACACCTTGCTTTTAGATGCCGGTGATATTTTTCAAGGAACCCCCTACTTTAATTTTTTTGGTGGTGAAGTCGAGTTTAAACTTATGAGCATGCTTAAATATGATGTTGCTACCATTGGAAACCATGATTTTGACAACGGCATTGAGGGGCTTTATAAACAACTTCCCCATGCAAATTTTGACTTTGTATCGGCCAATTATGATTTTTCAAATACTATCATGGACACCCATGTAAAACCGTATAAGCTATTCAATAAAGGAGGGGTCAAAATTGGCGTATTTGGATTGGGCATTGAACTCCTCGGACTGGTGAATAAAGAGGCTTTTAAAGAAACTGAGTATCTGGACCCGATTGAGATAGCACAAGATATGAGTCGAATTCTTAAAGAAGACGAACAGTGTGACCTAATCATTTGCATCTCACATCTTGGATATGCGTATAAAAACGAGCCAAACAAAATATCCGATTTAAAACTCGCCAAAGCCACCAAAAATATCGATTTGATTATTGGAGGCCATACCCATACCTTTTTAAACAAACCAACCGTGGAAACCAATTCCGATGGCAAAAAAGTACTGGTCAATCAAGTGGGATGTTACGGCCTTTATGTAGGAAAAATAGACTTCTATTTTGATGAACATTCCAAACAAGCTAGCTTTGATGAAGGCCCACTAATAGTATGAGATCCAAATAACTAAAACATACCATAATCTGTTAATAATCATATATATCTTTGGACGTCCATGATTTTTTTACACATTCGTTCTTTAAGGTTTCCTGTCTTCGAAAAAGCTAAAAAACTGAATAGCTCAAGACCTAAATTGGAAGAATAATTGCATCTGTTGAGATGAAGTGAAAATACATTTTAGGACTGCTATAGCAGCGTAGCATGCTAGAGTAAACATCAATCAATAGTCGAACTTAACTTGCGAAATTAAAGTTTTAATAATCAAGTATTTATTTGGAAGTACGTGATTTTTTTATACATTTACCTCAGATGAAGACCCCAAGTCGACATCTTCAAAAGCAATTTAACCGAAATTTAAGATAGTATTTTATTGTAAATATAATTTGGACGTTTCTGATATCCGAACTATTCATCGGTTATTAAAGCATCCCTATTAAAGACCTAGAGAGGCTGTATTAAAAGAAAGAGATCTGACATTCTGAATTTATTTTAGAATCTAAATTAACTATAATCTTTGCTTTAAAATCTGAAACGTGTTCAGATTTACAAAGCAAAATCTTTTCAGAAAGCCTCGTAATTTCAACGAACTGAGCGTGTTTTTTAAAATTTAAAATACTAATTATTTGTTTTGGAGTACAATGAACTAACAACCAGATATGAAAAACATATCTGAATAATTCCGGTAAAACAATAGTTGTCATAAATTTCAGCAAAAGCAAAACTCAAGTTGGTTTATGTAGACTTGCCCCTTAAAAAACTGAGAACGTACTTAGTAAATACACTAAACACCTTAATTATGAGAAGAACAATCATTTATTTATTTGCATTACAGCTAGTTATCTGTTCCTGTGGAACACAAAATAAAAATAGAATTGATCTTTCCGGCGAATGGAAATTTCAAATTGACAGAGATGATGAAGGGATTATTGAAAAATGGTATTCGAGAAAAATGACCGAATTGATTTCCTTGCCAGGATCGATGACTGAATACGGCAAAGGAGATGATGTTTCTGTTTTGACAGAATGGACTGGAAGAGTTGTAGACAAATCATGGTATAACGATGACAAGTATGCCAAATATCGCAAGGAAGGAAATGTAAAAATACCTTTCTGGTTGCAGCCTGTAAAACACTATACAGGGGCTGCTTGGTACCAGAAAGAAGTAATTATACCCAACAACTGGGACCATCAATATGTCGAATTAATTCTTGAACGGCCGCATTGGGAAACACAAGTTTGGGTCGATGATCAAAAAGTGGGAATGCAGAATAGTTTAGGAACACCCCATGTTTTCAACCTGACTAATTTTCTAAAAACAGGAAAACAAATCATTACGATTTGTGTAGATAATCGAATAAAAGAAGTGAACCCAGGGAAGAACGCCCACAGTGTTTCGGATCACACCCAATCAAACTGGAACGGAATTGTAGGAGAGATTTATCTTAAGGCCTCCTCACCTGTCAAAATCAACAAGGCAAAACTATTACCTGATATATTAAAAAAAGAAGTTGTAGTTCGGCTAAACCTAAAAAACATATCTCAGGAACCACAAGAGTGTAAACTAACACTCAAAACAAAACTATTAAACGACCATAAAAATATGAAAGCGCTAAGCTTTGATGTTAAAGTAACTAATGAAGAAGAATTTGAATTTATTTTCCCCATGGGCGAAAACCCTTTGCTATGGGATGAATTCGATCCTAATTTGTATGAAATGAGTTTGGAGTTGAAATCCTTGCTTGGAGTTGATGTGAAACAAGTAACTTTTGGGATGCGAGAATTTAAGGCCGAAGGGAGGCGTTTTGCTATAAATGGAAGGCCTTTATTTTTGCGTGGGACCCTAGAGAGTTCAATTTTCCCAAAAACTGGATACCCACCCACAAATATTGAAGCGTGGAAAAGAATACTTAAGATTTGTAAATCACATGGATTAAATCATATCCGTTTTCATTCATGGTGCCCACCCAAAGCTGCTTTTGAAGCGGCCGATGAATTGGGTGTTTATCTGCAAGTTGAATGTTCAGCATGGACCAAAATAGGAGATGGACAACCCATAGACGCTTGGCTGTATAAAGAAGCAACACAGATATTAGAAGCATACGGCAACCACCCTTCTTTTTGCCTAATGGCCTACGGAAATGAACCTGGCGGAGAAGACAAGCGCGCGTTCCTTAGTGAATTTGTAACGCATTTAATAAAAACGGATTCACGTCATTTATATACCGGCGGTGCAGGATGGCCTTTTGTGGAAGAAGCTGACTTTTTCAATAATGCTCGTCCACGTCTTCAGAACTGGGGCCAAGGTCTCAATAGTATTATCAATAAAGAAGTTCCGAATACATCCTTTGATTTTAAAGTGATGATTAACAATACACCAATGCCATACGTAAGTCATGAAATAGGACAATGGTGTGTGTATCCAAATTTCAAGGAAATCGATAAATATGATGGTGTACTAAAAGCTAAAAATTTTGAGATATTCCAAGAGACTTTAGAAGAGAATCAATTGGGACATCTTGCAGACAACTATGTTTCAGCTTCTGGAAAGTTACAAGCAATATGCTACAAGGCAGAAATTGAGGCAGCTTTGAGAACTCCAAAGATGGCTGGATTTCAACTACTCGATTTGCATGATTTCCCAGGACAGGGAACAGCATTGGTAGGAGTGTTGGATGCTTTTTGGGACGAAAAAGGATATATTACTCCAGAAGAGTATCGAGCGTTTTGTAATGAAACTGTTCCCTTATGCAGAATGCAGAAACGAGTGTATTTAAACAGTGAAGAGTTTGTTGCAGAAGTAGAAGTTGCCCATTTTGGAAAACAGACCCTCGATTCTCCAAAAACGAAATGGGTCATCAGTACTAGTGAAGGTGAAATTATTCAAAAGGGGGACTTTGATGTGAAAATGATTCAGATAAACAACTGTCAAGAACTAGGAATCGTAAAAATGCCGTTGAAAAACATTACACAACCAAAGAAATTACATTTAGAAGTTATGATTAATGAGTTTTCAAATGGGTGGGATTTTTGGGTATACCCTAATCAGAAAAAAAATATTAATAAGGAGGATATATATATTACAGACACGCCAGATGCCAATATGTTTGAAGTCCTTAATAATGGTGGTAACGTACTATGGACACTAAAAAAAGACAGCCTAAATAAGGAATTTGGAGGAGACATTAAGGTAGGGTTTTCGAGTATTTTCTGGAACACGGCTTGGACTCGTGGGCAAGGCCCTCATACCTTGGGAGTTTTTTGTGACCCTACACACGAGGCTTTTTCAGAGTTTCCAACTGAAAACCATTCTAACTGGCAATGGTGGGATGCGATGAGCCATGGACAAGCGATTATTCTCGATAAGTTTAATTCAAAAATAAACCCCATTGTACGAGTCATTGATGATTGGTTTGAAAACCGAAGCCTTGGCTTGATCTTTGAAGCAAATGTAGGGAATGGGAAAGTAATTATAAGTGGAGTTGATTTAATATCCGACCAGAAAGACAGACTTGAGGCTCAACAGTTGTTATATAGTCTAAAAAAATATATGAGTTCAGATCAGTTCAACCCGGAATCTATAATCAGTTCAGAAGAACTTAAATTATTAACCGATTTCCAATAGAATTAATAAAATCACGTATTTCTTTAGAAGTGCGTGATTTTTTTTTTACTTTTATATTTGATGAAGACCCCATATCTAAATCTTCATAACCAATAGAACTCAAGCATAGGGTATTATACAACTGTGAATAATACAGTGGAGTTGGATGTATACCTTAGTTTCAAAAACGAATTAAGTATCGCAGCTTTTCGGTTCACGAGGGTTATCAGTTTCAATGAAATAAATAGACTTCGATAATTGACATTTATATACCACTAAACACGAATAAGCAAGTATGGGCAATTATAAAAAAGAAATTCTAGATAAAATTTGCTACTCCAAACTTGTTTATGGGAGAATCAATAAGAAACTCAGAATAGATCTTTCAAAAGACAAAATTGAAAAAATGATTTCTACAATTATCTCAGAAACAGACGAAGCCGAATTTCAAAAAACTGGTAAAAACATTTATATCACCAACAGTGAGAGAAATGTTAGACTGACAATTAATTCCCATACGAATAGAATAATTACAGTAGACAAATTGGAAAAAATGGACCACTCTAAAAAAAGATAAGTCCTACGCTCTGCAGAGTCCTCTGACTTTGAAAAAACATAAAAAAGAGTAACAAAAACCTAAATTCTAGCAAGAGTTGCATCAGTCGAAATGAAGAAAAATATACCCAGAGACTCAGTATGCCAAAGGCAACTGTAAGCAAAGACTTGAAGTCCAAGTACTATTAAACAAAAACCGAATTCCAGACAAACCCTAAAAAAACCTAAACGTTCTGTCTTAGATCTTTTAAAAGATTAATATCTCCTTAACGCTTTAAAGAATTCTATATCCCGATCTTTGTAAAGATGACAGTAATAGATTTTAATTATGGAAAAGGGGTTACGTTTAGTAAACACATCGAAAAAGCCGTCTCGGACTTCGATCGCGTGTTTGGGGTGTTTAAAGAGTTACTAACGCATACCTCTGGCGATATCGAAGAAGCGTTTGAATGGTTAAAAACACTCGATGCCGAATATAATATCTTTAACGAAAATTATTCGTTAGAAGATTTTGAAGACGACCTAAAAAAGCGTGGTTATATTAAAGAAGAAATTGATCCGGACAAAGTGAAATCTGTAAACGGAACCGGAAAAGGAAAAAACAGACTGACTGCCAAGCTAGAATCGGCCTTGCGAGACTATGCCCTCAACCAGATTTTTGGTAAATTAAAAAAGAGTGGGCTCGGAAATCACAACACCACAAAAGTAGGGGTTGGCGATGAACGTGATGGCGAAAATCGATCGTTTCAATTTGGTGATGATTTATCGACGGTAAATATGACCGAGAGTTTGAAAAATGCACAAATCAACAATGGCATTTCTGACTTACGTTTAACAGAAAATGATTTAATAGTCGAAGAAACAAAGCACAAAGCTCAAATGAGTACGGTGTTGATGATTGACATCAGTCACTCCATGATTTTATACGGAGAAGACCGCATCACACCCGCTAAAAAGGTCGCGATGGCATTGGTGGAGCTAATCCATCGAAAGTACCCAAAAGATTCCATCGATATTATTGTGTTTGGAAATGAAGCATGGCCCATTAAAGTGAAAGACCTCCCCTATTTAAAAGTAGGTCCTTACCACACCAATACGGTCGCCGGACTAGAACTGGCCATGGATATTTTGCGTCGAAAACGACATACAAACAAACAAATTTTTATGATCACGGATGGCAAACCAAGTTGTATTCAGCTACCATCAGGAGAGTTTTATAAAAACAGTAACGGCTTGGATGATATGATCGTTTCTAAATGCCTCAATAAAGCTGCACAAGCACGGAAATTAAAAATTCCAATTACCACTTTTATGATTGCCCAAGATCCGTATCTCCGACAATTTGTGGAGCTTTTTACGGCGCAAAACCAAGGAAAAGCCTTTTTAACGGGTCTCGATGGTTTAGGAGAAATGATATTTGAAGATTACGAAAAAAATAGAATTAAAAGAATATGAGCAAAGAAATAACCTTTAAAGAATTGAAAAATTCTGATTATAAAGACCAAACGATTAACCAAGAAATTCAGGCAAATTTAATCGCACGCATCAAAGCGAAGCAACCGGTGTTTGAAGGTCTTTATGGCTATGAAGATACAGTAGTGCCTCAATTAAAAAAGGCAATTATTGCTGGGCATCATATCAACTTATTGGGATTAAGAGGGCAAGCAAAAACCAAAATAGCAAGAAGTATGGTGGATTTGCTCGATGAATATATGCCAATTGTGAAAGGGTCAGAAATCAACGACAGTCCTTTTCAGCCAATTTCAAAATATGCTAGAGACTTAATGTCCGAAATGGGCGATAAAACGCCGATTTCATGGGTACACCGATCCAATCGGTTCTTTGAAAAATTGGCCACTCCCGACGTGAATGTATCGGATCTAATTGGTGATATTGACCCTATTAAAGCGGCGACCTTAAAGTTACCCTATTCAGATGAGCGCGTGTTACATTACGGCATGATTCCCCGAGCAAATCGATGCATCTTTGTATTAAACGAACTCCCTGATTTACAAGCACGAATTCAAGTTTCTTTATTTAATATTTTACAAGAAGGCGACATTCAAATACGTGGATTTCAACTAAGAATGCCACTCGATATTCAATTTGTATTTACCGCAAACCCCGAAGATTACACCAATCGAGGGAGTATTGTAACGCCCTTAAAAGACCGAATTGGATCGCAAATTTTTACACACTATCCAAAATCTATTGCACTGGCCCGAGAAATCACAGAACAAGAAGCCAAAATTTCTAAAGACGATAAATTGAGTATTCTAGTTCCTGACTTGGCCAAAGACCTTTTGGAAGAAGTGGCCTTTACAGCGCGTAAAAGCGAATATGTCGATGCCAAAAGCGGTGTTAGTGCGCGTCTAACGATTAGTGCGATGGAAAACCTTATGGCGGCTGCAAAATTGCGACTAATTGAAACAGATGCAGCGAAAACAACCATTCGTTTGGTAGATTTCATGTCTATTATTCCTTCGATTACAGGAAAAATTGAATTGGTTTATGAAGGTGAACAAGAAGGGGCCGATGAAGTCGCTAAACTCTTAATTGATAGCGCAGTAATGGTCTATTTTGATAACCTTTTCCCTCGCATTTCTAAACTCGAAAAAGAAGGTTATAAAACCCCATACACCGACTTGATTCATTGGTTTGACAACAACTTTCTTGAATTAAATTACACCGACACAGATGACGAATTCTATGCCAGTCTTAAAGCGGTAAAACCGTTAGTTACCCTCGTTGAAGAATACGCAGCTAAATTAAGTAAAGATGATCAAATTTTTTGTATGGAGCTGGTTTTATGGGGATTAACGATCCATAATAAATTAGATAAATCTGATAACAACACCTCTTTTAAATTCGATTCCGCAGGGATCAGTCAGTATTTTAATAAAAATAATTAGTTGAAAGACTAAAATCATTCTACTGTTAAAATCACGTGTATTTTAGGATGCAGGTGATTTTTTTATACATTTATAACAAATTCTGACCCAAAGTCTAAATCTTCACAACCAATAGAGCTTACTTTAAGTACTTATTTTACTGTGATAAATTGGACTTGCTCGGATATAATAATTTTATCGACGACAGAAAATACTATGATTAAAACGTTGTCAAACGATGACTAAAAGCAAATAATATGGTAAAACTATTTTCATATGGAACGCTTCAATTAGAACGTGTACAAAAAGAGACTTTTGGAAGACTATTAATCGGCAGCAAAGATAAATTAGCAGGATATTGCATTTCAAAAATAAAAATTACAGATCCAAAAGTGATTGAATCTAGTGGTACAGAGAATCACCCAATCCTGAAATACACAGGAAATAAATCAGATTTTGTAGAAGGCACCTTATATGAAATATCTACTGAGGAGTTGATCCAAGCAGATAATTATGAAGTTGATGATTACAAACGTGCAGAGCTCATTTTTGAGTCTAAACAAACAGGTTTTGCGTATGTGAAAAACGAATAAATAGAAGTTATAAAACTAAGAAGAAATTAAATGAGCCGTTAACTCTTTTATTAAACCTTCCTTATCTTCATTGACCATTTTGACGAAATTCATATCAACCGCCGATTTTTCATCATACAGCGCGGACCACATTATGATCTCAATCAAAACAGGCATCAAATCAATTCCTTTTTTAGTGAGTTTATAAATAATTTTTTGTTTGTGATTTTTATCCTTCGACCTAAAAATCATGTTTTCGCTTTCTAACATTGAAAGTCGATCAGAGAGTAAATTTGTTGCAATTTTTTCTTCAGAATTTACAAACTCCCCGAAGTAATGCTTTCCTTTAAACATTAGATCACGCACAATTAAAAATGTCCACCGATCGCCAAATAATTCCAGTCCAAAATTTATTGGACAGTCGGACTTTCTTTTTGAATTTTTCATAGAATAAAAATAAAATGATTAACCACTTGCAAATATAAAGTTGTTTTGTATATTTACCATTCCAAATCTAAAAAAATAAAAAATGAATCATGCAATTAATTGGTTTGAAATCCCAGTAACTGATTTCACAAGAGCAAAAAAATTTTATGAAACGATTCTTAATGCCGACATGCAGCTCATGGAGGCCATGGGTATGAAGTCCGCTTTTTTCCCTGCGGATTTTAAAAGTGGCGCCATTGGCGGCTGTATCATCAAAGGGGATGGGTATGAGCCATCAACCAAAGGCTCGAGAGTGTATCTAAATGGAGGAGAGGATTTAAATACAATCCTATCAAGAGTGGAGAAAGCCGGTGGAAAAGTCACGTTACCAAAATCTGCAATTGGAGCTAACGGATGTTTGGCCCATTTTGAAGACACCGAAGGCAACCGTGTTGCCTTACATTCTATGAAATAAGGCTGTAACACAATTAAATATTCTTAAAATGAGGCTGTCTGAAAAGTCTTTTTCTTGTCAAGCTGAACTTGTTTCAGCTTCTCATAGCTATTGATTTTTAATTCGTTAAGATTCTGAAATAGATTCAGAATGACATCTTTATTTACTTCTCAGACAGCCTCATTATGGAGTGTTAAGCGCTTAAAATCATTTACTCAGAAAGTAGCTTTCTAAATAATTTTGGGTCGACAAATACTCTTCTTGAAGATTTCTCAAATAGTGAATTATAGCATCTCTATTGATGTAATCTGGAGAAAGTCCATCATTCATTTCAGAATCTAATACAATTAATATCAGAAAACAATTCCCATTTCTTGAAGTATGAAGGGCTTCCAACAGTGGGTCATACCCATTAGATTCGATTTTCGCATCGACTAAAATAGGTAACAAATTAATCGTTTTAGCGACCCTCTCCCTCTCGTGAAAAGAAAGATAATAAGTCTTAGTATCAATTGTGAAGGGAACATTAAATTCGACATCTATATGACCTAAATCAAACTTCATATTGATGAAATTATAAAATCCATCTGCATCTTTTGGATCTTCAAAACAAACCCATAACTGCGTGGTAAGTCTCGTTTAAATCGTTTTTCTTCAACAACTCTATAGCTTTCTATAGTAGGCGCAAAACTGATCGGAATACAGGAATATATCAAGATGAAAAAGACAAAAAATAGACGCATTAATAAAGATTTATAAAGCTGTATCAATAATTATACGAACGAAAAACAACAAGCACTACAAAAAATCCATTGCTCCCTCATTGTTACGAACCATAACAAACTCCATAATTTTAAAATTATAAAAGAATCTGAATAACTTTAAAATCTCGAAAAACCAATTGAGGTGACTATTTATAAAATCATTTCTTACGATAAAGCCACCAGTTCATGTCACGGGAATACTTATAACCTAATTTTTCATAAAGAGGAATGGCTGTATTTCCCTTATTGGTATGTAGAATAGGAAGTTTGTTCTCTTTTAAAATCTCTTTTGTCGTATGTGCAATGAGTTGTTTGGCATAACCTTTACGAGTATGATCTGGATGTGTCACCACAGAGCTCACTTCAATGAAATCATGGGCTTGCATCCGTTGTCCAGCAATTGCAATTAGTTGCTCGTTTTTAAAGATGCCAAAAAATCGCCCCATTTCAAAGCCTCTTTTCCGATAGAAGCCCGGCATTACCAACCAAATTAAATCATAAATTTCATCTATATGTTTCTCAGTAAGCAGTACAATTTTTTCGGTCATTTCAACTGGAGTCAGATGTTCTAAAACCATTTGACACCCATCTATTTTTTTTTCTAAAACAGTCGTACTAGGATCTACGACCGGGGTTTGGTTTTCAGTTACTAAGAAAAATTTCTCTACTGTTTTTGAATATTCATTTGAAGCTGTACTGGTTTTAGAGGCATCGTAAAAAGAACCGAAAATACAAATGTCTGGATGGTAAAACAGAACGCCATCAAATTCAATCATAAACTTATGATGCGTCTCCTTTAAGGAATACCAAACAGGGTTTTTTAGTTTTTTTTCTAAAGAAGTCATTTTTAAGTATAAAAAAACTTGCAAAAAATGCAAGTGTATAAATATATACTTTTTTTTTTAAAACCTAACGCTTACATAGTCGCTTGAATCTTTATAAAAATGGAATGCCAAAATTTCAAGGTAAATTTACCGTATGTTTACAACACTTAAATCCCCCTACAACCCATTGAAATAGTTGGAAACTATGAAAAATAAAAAAAAGACCGCATTAGGAGCCGCTTATGGAGTGACTTTTGGAATTATCGTTGGCGCACTAACAGATAACATTGGACTCTGGCTTAGTTTGGGTATTGCAATTGGTTGTGGAGTTGGAAGCTTATTAAATCAAAAAAAACCTGATAACAATTCCTAAGGACTCCAGCAAAAACGAGATATGACTCCATGGTGATCTATCCATTTTAGTGCTGACTCTTGTAGAATATAATCACAATTAAAGTCCAAAAAATGATTGTACCTTTGCAAGCTTATATAATTAACCAATTTACAACTCGCTTGGCATGGCAAAACTTCCAAAACAATACCAATTTTTAGACCTATCGGACTATGGCCGTAGTGGAGGCCATTGGATTGCGAGCCAACTCAAACACACCCGTTTTACACCAATTCATGTCACAACGCTATTTATTGTTGCGGGACTCATCGCTATTGGATGTATGCTCAATGGCTATTATAAAACGGCCGCCTTTTTTATCATTTTAAAATCTATTTTAGACGCTGCTGATGGCGAGTTATCGCGTCTAAAAAACACACCCTCTTATACTGGGAGGTATTATGATTCTATTGCCGATTTCTTGCTTAACTTTTGTTTTTTATTAGCTTTTTGGCACATCAGTGAGGGCTCCATTGTATTAATGTTAATCGCATTTTTTGGGATTCAACTTCAAGGGACAGTTTATAACTATTATTATGTCATTTTAAGAAATGCGGTCGAAGGCGATTCTACCAGTCGAATCTTTGAAGATGCTGCTCCAAAAGCGCTCAAAGGCGAGAGCCAACGAACGGTAAACATATTTTATAAAATCTACGATATTTTATACATTACTTTTGATAAGATCATGTATTATATGGATGAAAACGCTAGTGACAGCCCACCCTTCCCGAAGTGGTTTATGACCCTCGTTTCTATGTATGGACTCGGGTTTCAGTTGTTGTTTATGGCTTTTATGTTAGCTTTCAAACTCGAAGCGTATGTCATTCCGTTTTTTATTGGCTACTCCGCCTTAATTCTGGTATTTGTCGGCATCCGAAAATTAGTCCTTAAACCTTTATAAGCTTGGCGCAATTTTAGCGACTGCTGCAATCGTTTCATCCAAATCTTCATACGTTAAAGCATCTGTAATAAACCAAGTTTCAAAAGCGCTGGGAGCAATATAGATTCCAGCATTCAGAAGTCCGTGAAAAAAAGTTTTAAAACGCTCATTATTTCCTTCTGCTGCGGTTTCAAAATCGACCACTGGAGTCTCTGAGAAATGCACTGAAATCATAGATCCAACTCTATTAATCGTATGCAAGACTTGATGCGCCTTTAAAGTTTTTGAAATTCCTGCGTGTAAATAGGCTGTTTTTTGAGCCAATCGCTCAAAAACCTCAGCATCCGATTCTAAGGCTTGAAGCATGGCATAGCCTGCCGCCATCGCTAAAGGATTTCCACTCAAGGTTCCTGCCTGATATACGGGTCCTAAAGGCGCTAAATGTGCCATAATTTCGTGACGTGCTGCAAAAGCCCCCACAGGCAAACCACCACCAATCACTTTTCCAAAACATACAATATCTGCATTCACCCCGTAGAGTTCTTGAACACCGCCTCGAGCCAATCGAAAACCAGTCATGACCTCATCAAAAATTAAAATTGCCTGATGGGCGTCACACAACGCTCTTAAACCTTCCAAAAATCCTGATTGTGGTGGAATACAGCCCATATTTCCCGCAACAGGTTCTACAATAATAGAGGCGATTTGAGATGGGTTTGCTTCAAAAATTTCAGCCACTGCAGCTAAGTCGTTATAAGGCGCTAAAAGGGTGTCTTTAGCGGTCCCTTCCGTCACTCCAGGACTATTAGGACTCCCAAACGTGACTGCACCACTCCCCGCTTGAATCAAAAAAGAATCCGAATGCCCATGATAGCATCCTGCAAATTTGATGATTTTTTCTTTGCCTGTAAATCCACGTGCCAATCGCACGGCACTCATACAGGCCTCAGTGCCAGAGTTTACAAATCGAATTTGATCGATATTTGGAACCATCGAAACGGCCAATTCTGCGATTTTAGTTTCAATTTCGGTCGGCATACCAAACGAGGTTCCAAGTTGCGCTTTTTCAATGACTGCTTCAATAACCGGAGGATATGCATGACCTAAAATCATTGGGCCCCAAGAATTAATGTAATCAATAAGACGATTGCCATCGGCATCATATAAATAAGCGCCCTTTGCTTTTGTTACAAAAACAGGGGTGCCTCCAACGGCTTTAAAAGCACGAACCGGTGAATTCACACCTCCAGGAATGACAGCCGAAGCGGCTTTAAATAATTGACTACTGCGTTGGTATTTCATGAAATTAGTTTGAAGAAATTTTAAGTTGTTGCCCGATGCTTAACTCTGTAGATCTTAGATTATTTTGTTGTTTAATTGAATCCACAGTGGTATTGTATAATTTTGAAAGAGAATACAGCGTATCTCCTTTTCGAACGGTGTGACGTTTTGTATTGGTTGACGATCGTTTGTTGGTGCGTCTATTTTTAGTTTTAGTATCAAATTTATAAAGTTCATAGCGCTCTATCAAGCTAATCAGTTTTTGAGGGTATTTTGGATCGGTGGCATAGCCCGCTTTACGAAGGCCTTTGGCCCATCCTTTATAATCATCTTTTTTTAATTTAAACAACCCCACATAGCGTTTACGATTGGCTAAAAATTCCGAATGATCTCTAAAAGATTGGCTCGGATCTTTATACTTTCTAAAACATTCTTGATCTTTATCGTCATCGTGATAAACGCGTGGGCCAGTCCATTCATGACACTTGATTCCAAAATGATTATTGGCATCACGCGCCAAACGGCCTTTTCCAGAGCCCGATTCTAAGATTCCTTGTGCCAAAGTAATACTCGCAGGAATATCATACAATCGCATTTCATTGACAGCTGATTCTTTAAAATATGAAATATAGTCGAGTGTCGAATTGATAACTGGAGTCTTTTTTGAAGGTTTCGTCACCACTACTTTTGGAGTTGATTTGCGCTGCTTAGCCTTTCGTCTCGACCCACAACTCGTGACTAATAGTCCCAAGAAAATAAAAATAATAATCCGTTTCATATCTAAACTATGGTTTGTAATTGTTTTTGTTTCAATCTTAAATTCATTCCCTCAATCCCTTGCAATCCTCCCGTGTGAATGGCCAACACTTTGGCTTCTTTAGGGATTTGCCCCGTTTGAATCGCATCAAAAATACCATACATCAATTTTGCGGTATACACGGGATCTAATGGGATGTTATAAGTTGCTTTAAAATGGTTCATAAATGTGATTAATTTCGAATCCACTTTGGCATACCCACCAAAATGATACGCTTCCCACAACTCCCAATTGGACTGTGTTGCAAATTTACAAATATCTTCGTTTAAAAAACCGCCTTTCAGGGCTGGAAATCCAATAATTTTTTGGGATGGTAAACTTGAATTTATAAGCCCCGTTAGGGTTCCACCAGTCCCAACCGAGCAACAGATCAAATCAAACTGCTGATCTGTTTCAGTGAGGATTTCTTGACAGCCTTTTATGGCGAGAGCATTGGTACCGCCTTCTGGGATGATATAAAAATCTTTAAAGGTTTCCAAAAGGGTCTTTAAATATTCTGGGGTGGTTTTATCTTTATAGGCAGATCGCGATACAAATTCTAAATGCATTCCACAGGATTTCGCATAGCGAAGTGTTGGGTTTTGATCGATTTTAGAGGCTAATTCCTCTCCTCTAATAATTCCAACGGTTGGGATGTTTAAGGCCTGTCCTGCGGCGGCGGTCGCTGAAATATGATTTGAAAAGGCACCTCCAAACGTGAGAATTCCTTTGCAATTTTCAGATTGTGCTTTCTGTAAATTGTATTTTAATTTTCTGAATTTATTACCAGACACCCTTGGATGTATCAAATACTCCGGCTTCAGGTAAACCTGAGCATTTAAACGAATATTGTCTAACGTATTAATCGTGAGCATTGGCGTAAAAACTAAAATGTAAAAATACTAAATACTTAATTGATTTTAGAGACGATAATTGCGATAAAGCTCAAACTAAAGATTAATTTGTGTATGAAAAATTACATTATCTTTGTTAAGCATGAAAAAATACGTTCCAATAGAGGAAGGCGATTACTACTTAACAGGAGATGGATACCGTTGTTTCACCGAACAATACCACCTCAAACGTGGCTATTGTTGCGAAAGTGGATGTAAGCATTGTCCGTATGGTTACAACTCCCGGACTCATACTCAAAACTCAATAAAGTGAATTCAATAAACATTACATTCGAAAGTGAAATTCGAGAAGGTATACCATCAAAGCTTCCTGAAATACGGCCCTATGATAAAAGTTACAACCATGCGCCAAAGCGAAAATCGATTTTAAGTTCTGAGGAGACAAAATTGGCTTTAAAAAATGCGTTGCGGTATTTTGATAAAAAACACCATGCAATCCTTATTAAAGAATTCAAAAAAGAATTGGACGCGTATGGTCGAATTTATATGTATCGCTTCCGACCTACTCATAAAATTGTGGCTCGCCCCATTGATGACTATCCCGCAAAAAGCAAACAAGCGGCCGCAATCATGTTAATGATTCAAAATAATTTGGATGATGCAATCGCGCAGCACCCACACGAATTAATTACCTACGGAGGAAATGGGAGTGTGTTTTCAAATTGGGCACAATACCGCCTCACGATGCAGTATTTATCTCAAATGACCGACACACAAACTTTGGTCATGTATTCCGGACATCCGATGGGTCTTTTTCCATCTCACAAAGAAGCTCCTAGAGTGGTGGTCACCAATGGGATGGTCATTCCTAATTATTCAAAACCCGATGATTGGGAAAAATTTAATGCCTTAGGCGTCTCTCAATATGGACAAATGACTGCTGGCAGTTATATGTATATTGGACCGCAGGGTATTGTTCATGGAACCACAATTACGGTACTCAATGCCTTTAGAAAAATAAAAAAACCGCCTTTAGGGAATGTCTTTTTAACAGCAGGTTTAGGCGGTATGAGTGGCGCGCAACCAAAAGCAGGAAATATTGCAGGCTGTATAACTGTTTGTGCCGAAGTCAACGAAAAAGCGCTGTACACCCGCCATTCACAAGGCTGGGTTGATGAAATATTTACCGATTTAGAATCGCTTGTGACTCGCGTACGAAAAGCAAAAATAGAAAAAGAAGTGGTATCCATCGCTTACCTAGGAAATGTCATCGATGTGTGGGAAGAATTTTACAAGGCTGAGATTCATGTAGATTTAGGAAGCGATCAAACCTCCCTTCACAATCCATGGGCCGGTGGTTATTATCCCGCTGGAATGAGCTACGAAGATGCCAATGCCATGATGGGATCTGATCCAGAACTATTTAAAGAAAATGTAAAAATATCTTTGCGACGTCATGCAGCGATTGTTCAAAAACACACTGAAAAAGGTACCTATTTTTTTGATTATGGAAATGCTTTTCTACTAGAAGCTTCGCGTGCTGGCGCCGATATTATGGCAGAAAATGGAATTGATTTCAAATACCCAAGTTACGTTCAAGATATTATGGGACCTATGTGTTTTGACTATGGATTTGGTCCATTTCGATGGGTATGTGCTTCTGGAAACCCAGAAGATCTCGATAAAACAGATGCAATCGCCTGCAAGGTTTTAGAGGCGCTAAAAAAAGAAGCACCTCAGGAAATTCAGCAACAGATGAGTGATAATATTCAATGGATAAAAGGCGCAAAACAACACCAATTGGTGGTTGGCTCCCAAGCTCGGATTTTATATGCCGATGCGGAAGGTCGGATGAAAATTGCAGAAGCATTTAATAAAGCCATTGAAAACAAAGAGATTGGCCTTGTCATCTTGGGACGGGATCACCACGATGTATCAGGAACAGACTCCCCATACAGAGAAACCAGCAATATCTATGATGGCTCTCAATTTACAGCAGACATGGCCATTCAAAATGTGATTGGAGACAGCTTTCGAGGCGCTACTTGGGTAAGCATCCATAATGGCGGCGGTGTTGGTTGGGGTGAAGTCATAAATGGGGGCTTTGGCATGGTTATTGACGGTACTCAAGAAGCTGAAAGACGCTTAAAATCCATGTTGTTTTGGGATGTCAATAATGGTATTGCCCGACGAAATTGGGCTCGAAATGAAGGCGCTATTTTTGCCATCAAACGTGCGATGGCTTCCGAGCCGCTTCTTAAAATAACAATCCCAAACAGCGTTGACGATGCGCTTTTAAAAAAACTATAAACACAAGCAAAAAATAACCAATAAAAATAAACACATGAAAACTAAAATACTCAATTTAGTAATTGTCCTTCTATTTTTAACGTCCTGTCAATCCGTAAGAGTTGTAACAGACTATGACAAAACTGCTCAATTTAAAACTTACAAAACGTTTGGATTCCTAAAAGACGGTGTCGATCGTGCAGAAATTAGTGACTTAGATAAACGACGTGTTTTACGCGCCATTGAAGCCGCACTCCTTGAAAAAGGATTCACAAAATCTGAGACACCTGATTTACTTGTCAACTTCTTCACCAAAGAAAAACAACAAGTCAATGTGTATAATAATGGCTATGGTGGTTTTGGCTATGGATGGGGACCCTATTATAATACTTTTGGTAATGGTTGGGGTGGAGGTCCGTTTTTTGGCGCTCAAGTTAACATCTCAAATTCCTCACAAGGAACATTGTATATAGATTTGATTGATGCTAAACGAAAAGAGCTCATTTGGCAAGGTATTGGCGAAGGCTATTTAACAAATTCTGTCAAACATAAAGACGAAAGAATCAACGCTTTTGTATCCTCTATTTTATGTAAATATCCGCCAGAAATAACCCCTTAATTTTTTACGTCAAGGGCATCTCTTAAGGTATTCCCAATAAGCATGAATGCCATCACCAAACTCATAATACAAAGGCCAGGAATGAGTGCTAAGTAGGGTTTGCCTAAAATGATATAATTGTAGTGATCTTTAATCATTGCTCCCCAACTAGACATTGGTGGTTGTGCGCCAATCCCTAAAAAACTAAGTCCACTTTCGATAAGAATTGCCGCTGCAAAATTTGCGGCGGAAATCACGATAACTGGAGCTAGAATGTTTGGTAAAATATGTTTACTGATGATTCTGAAATCTGAAAAACCCAAGGCTTCAGCGGCGGTAACATATTGCATTTCCTTTACACTCATCACCTGCCCTCTCACAACTCTGGCGACTTCAACCCACATTGTGAGTCCAACCGCAATAAATACTTGCCAAAACCCTTTTCCAAGAGCCAACGTGATCGCAATTACTAAAAGCAATGTTGGTATAGACCAAGTTACGTTAATAAGCCACATAATAAGGGTATCCCATTTGCCTCCAAAATAGCCAGCAATACTTCCCAACAACACCCCTATCAATAGTGAAATAAAAACCGCTACAAAACCAATCGAAAATGAAATTCGAGCCCCTACTAAAATTCGACTGAGAAGATCTCTCCCATACTTATCGGTTCCAAAATAAAATGTTTTTGGAAGCACAAAAGGGCGCTGAGACGGCTCTAACCCTAAAGGGATCTGTAGTGTTTTTTCTAAGCCCTTAAGCCCCTCTGAGGCATATTCAGAATATTTGATTTGATGTAATTCAGACTGATAGCTCGTAACAGGAATTTCCGATGGTGGATTTGTATTTCCAAAAAACAGGCGATTAAAGAAATTTTGATCATGTGACATGGTGTTTGGAATCACCAGCATTTGAACTGTAAACCCAGGCTGTTTGGAATGAATTGACACATGCATTTGATTGGCAAATTGCGAATCATCGGGCGCTAAAATATACGCAAAAACAGAGATAAAAGCCATGAAAATAATAAACCAAAAGCTAAAAACACCCCAGAAGTTTTTTTTAAATTTTTGGAGCGCTAAGGTCGTTAATCCCTGTTTGTGCATTTTAAATTAATCTTTTATCTGAACTGTTTTATTAATCTGATACGAATTTTTTAAATCATTTAAAACATTCACAGCTTCTTCCATATAAATGTCTTTACTAAGGTTTTCATGCCAACGTGTTCTGTTAATTTTGAAAACAGAATCTTGTTCCATCAATGGTAATTCATACGGCAATGACTCAAATGTTAAATCGGTTTGATAGTCCGACAATACATCAAAACGTTTTGATTCCGATTCTTTCATTTCTAGATTTTGAGAATATTTTTCGAAATTTAGTTGGAAGGATGTTTCATCTCTGATGGTTTTTATCCAACGTGCATTGTCGTCAATGAGCTTAATTTCATCACTATTACTCATGCGATCTTTACTGTTTTGAATCGTCGTGGTATAATCAAAATTACGCTCCCAAACATTGTAATTTGCTGGTGCAATTTCATCCCATGCTAGTGGATTTTCTTGATCTTTTTCGCCAATATCAATATAACTGTAACGGTCTGGCACTACAACATCACTTTTAACGCCTTCTAACTGTGTTGAACCGCCATTGATACGGTAGTATTTTTGAGTGGTGAATTTAAACGCTCCCATATCGCCATTGGTATTACTTCGAATCATACGGTTTAGGTCCACTATATTTTGAACGGTTCCTTTACCATAGGTTTGCTGACTTCCAATAACAATAGCACGCTTGTAGTCTTGCATTGCAGCCGCTAAGATTTCGGAAGCTGAAGCCGATAATTCATTTACTAAAATCACCAACGGTCCGTCCCATTCAATGCCTCGATCTGTATCTTTTAAAACTTCTTTATCTTCTCCTGTAGAACGTACTTGTACAATCGGGCCTTCATCAATAAATAAGCCTCCCATTTCAACGACAGTCTTTAAAGAACCGCCCCCATTATTTCTAAGATCTAATACGAGACCTTCCATACCTTCAGCTTTTAAACGCTCAATTTCTTTTTTGACATCCCCAGCAGCATTTCGACTGTTATAGTCCTCAAAGTCAATGTAAAACTTCGGGAGATTTATCACGCCAAATGTGGTGCCTTCTTTTTTAACAATGGTTGATTTTGCATAGGTTTCTTCAAGCTCAATTTCGTCTCTAGGAATGCTTAAATCTTCGATCGTTCCATCGACTTTTTTAAGCGTCAAAATTACATTGGTTCCTTTTGGGCCTTTAATAAGTTTGACAGCATCCGACAGGCGCATGCCAACGACATTCACTGCTTCAATTTCTTCTTCTTGTCTTACTTTTAAGATGATATCCCCAACTTCTAGCTTGTTCTGACGCCATGCAGATCCACCAGAAATGAGTTCGGTAATACTAATTTCATCCATTCGTTTTTGGAGACGTGCCCCAATTCCTTCGTACTTTCCAGACATTTGAGCATCAAAACTATCTTTATCATTTGGCGCGAAATAAAACGTATGTGGGTCAAATTCTTCGGCAATGGCATTGATATACATAGACATCCAATCGTCACGTCTTAGATCATCATATATTGAAGAATTTTCGGTCATTGTTTTCAAGATTGAAGCTCTCGCTTCACTTTGTAATGAATCCAGTGATTTCGAAACATACTCCGGATCTTCTTCTTTTAGTTTGTTTTCTGATTCAATTAAGTCATGATAATTTGAAATTGTATAAAATTTTAATTGTTTACGCCACTTGTCTAATAGCTCTGATTTTGAATTGGCGTAACTGCTGTTTTCATAGTCTGTAGAATACACCTCTTCAATGTCAAAATCAAATGGCTGCTCCAAAACTTTTGAATAAAATCCTTTAGACGCTTCAATTCGTTTTAATAATCGTTCATAAACAAGATTAAAAAAACTGACATCATGCTTTAAAATCTGATCATCTAATTGTGTTTCAAAACGCTGAAAATCATCAATATCTGATTGATAGAAATAATTTTTAAACTGATCTATTTGTGTTAAAAAACTAGTGTAAACACCTTCTGAAAAATCATCGTTTATATCTTTAGGCTGAAAATGCCCTTGTTCCAATAAATAGGTAACGAGTTGCATTAAAAGTTTGTCTTTATCAGGGTCGTCAAATGACTTCGAAGTAAAACTACAGGATGCAAAAGCAACCAATATTGAGAGTAAAAAAATATTAAAATTTCGTTTCATAAAAATGAGGAATAATTGAACTAATAAATAATAATCTAAAATATAAGAAAAAATTATGCCAACCTTAATGAATGGTAATAATTTTTTGTTAAAGCGTCGTAAATCAACAAATACGCTACAAATTACTTACTTTTGTAGGAACTTAAACAAACCAGAAATGACAAAAAGACCTCTAATTTTGGTCACTAATGATGATGGCATCACAGCGCCAGGAATTCGTACTTTAATTAAAGTGATGAATACCATTGGAGATGTGGTCGTTGTTGCCCCTGATAGCCCTCAAAGTGCCATGGGTCATGCGATAACTATAAATGACACTTTATATTGCAAAAAAGAACACATTGATGATGGACCTCAGACCGAATACAGCTCCTCAGGCACCCCAGCAGATTGTGTCAAGCTAGCTGTTCATGAACTTTTGGACCGCAAACCAGATTTGTGTGTTTCTGGAGTGAACCATGGATCAAATTCATCTGTTAACGTGATTTATTCAGGTACGATGAGTGCTGCTATTGAGGCCGGAATGGAAGGCGTTCCTGCCATTGGATTTTCGCTTCTGGATTACAATTGGGAAGCCGATTTTAGTCAAATTGAATCGTTTATCAAAACCATCACTTTACAGGTTTTAACTCAAGGATTACAAAAAGGAATTATTCTAAATGTTAATTTTCCAAAACTGTTAGAGACGGATATAAAAGGGATTCGCGTCAGCCGACAAGCCAATGCCAATTGGATTGAGAAATTTGACAAACGTCAAACCCCCTTAGGGCGTGATTATTATTGGCTTACGGGTCAATTTAACAATTTAGACAAAGGAGAAGATACCGACGAGTGGGCCCTTGAAAACGGATATGTATCTGTGGTTCCTGTGCAGTACGACCTGACCGCACATCACTACATTCAAGAATTAAATAAATGGGATTTTAATGACTAAAAAAGAAATTTTACAAGGGTTTATCATAGGCCTTTTGACGACTAGCATTGGGGTATTCATAGCCTCCATTTTCTTAGGTAAATTTTCGGGAAAGTCTGATCGAATTTTGGAAGTTTTAAAAGCTGCTCAATCTGAAGGGTTTTTGGGGAAATTAATAAGTTTAGGAGCCATTCTAAATTTAATTTGTTTCTTTTATTTTATTCAAAAAAAACAAGATTCACGAGCTGCAGGTGTATTATCAGCGACCATTTTAATTGCAGTTACAACGCTTTTAATTAAATTATAAATGAAGTATTATATTATTGCTGGAGAAGCCTCGGGAGATTTACATGCTTCAAACCTGATGAAAGCCCTTTTAAAAACAGATTCTGATGCTGAATTTAGATTTTGGGGTGGTGACTTGATGCAAGCAGTGGGCGGAACCTTAGTGAAACATTATAAAGAATTGGCCTTTATGGGTTTTTTGGAAGTGATCATGAACCTAAGAACAATCACCAAAAACCTAGCGTACTGTAAAAAGGACATTAAAGGTTACCAACCCGATAGTTTGATTTTTATAGATTACCCAGGTTTCAATATGCGCATTGCAAAGTGGGCAAAAATTGAAGGCTTTAAAACGCAATATTATATTTCTCCACAAATTTGGGCCTGGAAAGAGAATCGCATCACTGCGATCAAGCGCGACGTTGACAAAATGTATGTCATACTTCCATTCGAAAAAGAGTTTTATGAAAATAAACACGCCATGCCGGTTGAATTTGTGGGGCATCCACTTATAGATGCGATTGAGAATCGCCCCCCTATAGATGAAGTTGCATTTCGTAAAACACATCAGTTAGACGACACCCCTATTATAGCACTCCTTCCTGGGAGTCGCAAACAAGAAATTAATAAGATGCTCACTGTGATGTTAAGTGTCGTAAAAACATTTCCTGACTATCAATTTGTAATTGCAGGCGCTCCGAGTCAGAGTTCAGAATTTTACAAACCATTCATCAAAAAGGAGAAAATCCATTTTGTTGAAAACTGTACCTATGATTTATTGAGTGTATCCCATGCCGCGCTGGTTACTTCAGGAACAGCTACCCTAGAAACAGCCTTATTTAAAGTCCCCGAAGTGGTGTGCTATAAAACGAGTTGGATTTCATATCTAATTGGAAAGCAACTGGTGAAACTAAAGTTTATCTCCTTAGTCAATTTGATTTTAAATAACGAAGAGGTTAGCGAATTAATTCAAGGAGATTTTAACACAAATCGCTTGAAAAAAGAACTGACTTACATATTAAAAGGCCCTAAGCGTGAAGCACAATTAGTGGCTTATCAAACGCTTGAAACACAATTGGGTGGACCAGGTGCAAGTAAAAAAGTTGCAGAATTAATCTATAATTCTTTAAATTAGAGGTTTATTAATAACCCCTAACCTAAACTTGCTTCGGACCCATTGCACAATGGTTCGGCTTTTTCCCCAATGAAAGCCTTCTCATATCCCATATTAAAACTGACTATTTCTCTCGCGATGGGCATTATCGCTAGTGATTATATAGAGCTGTCTCTACGTGCACTTTTGGGCTGTATTGGCCTTGGTCTTGGGACGTTACTCCTAACAAATTATTATTGTAGAACGCGAAAGAAGATCCTTTTCTGGCCCTCGTTGGTCGTCCTATTTGTGATGGGGACTCTAGGCTTGTTTAGCTCTAAAATTAACGCTCCCGAGTTTTCAAAATCCCATTATTCACATCAAATTCACTCAACTAATGATGACATACACGAACTAGAATTTATAGTCCAAAAACGATTAAAGTCAAATACCTACAATCACCGTTATTATGTTGAACTTATTAGAATTGACTCCGTTTCTGTATCAGGTGTATTACTCTTAAACTTAAGCAAAGAATTAGCTTTAGACGATTTTAAAATTAACAGTCGCGTGTTAACCTCAACATTCTTCCAAGAAATTAAAGGCCCCTTAAATCCGTTTCAATTTGATTACAAAAACTATCTCAAACGTCATGGAATTTACCATCAAATCTCGATACGAGATGAAGCTGTTTTAGTCTTTGAATACCCTGCAAAAAAAATTCGAGCCCGTGCCGAAAAAATTCGTGAATATCTTATTGAGCAACTCCAACAACAGTCGTTTAACCCCACGGAAAGCGCCATTTTTAAAGCGCTACTTTTAGGTCAACGCCAAGATATCTCATCGGATATATATGAAGATTACGCCAAGGCAGGCGCCATTCACATTCTTGCAATTTCTGGACTTCATGTCGGAATTATCTTATTAATACTTCAATTTTTATTGAAACCCTTAGGGTTTTTTAGATACGGAAAATTTCTGCGAACCGTTCTCATCCTGTGTGTTTTATGGGGGTTTGCAATCATGGCTGGCTTGTCCCCTTCCGTGGTCAGAGCGGTTACGATGTTTAGTTTGTTTGCGATTGCAAAGGGCTTGAAGCGAACCACTAATCCATTAAATACATTAGCTGTTTCGGCATTTATACTCCTAGTCATACGGCCTGGATTTTGTTTTGATGTCGGATTTCAACTAAGTTATGCTGCAGTGGCGTCCATTGTGATTGTTAAACCAATTTTAGATTCGTGGTGGGTCGTTAAAAATCGAATTGCTAATGGGGTGCTTGATTTATTAAAAGTATCCATCGCTGCCCAAATTGGAGTGTTACCTTTGAGTCTTTTCTATTTCCATCAATTTCCAGGCTTGTTTTTTGTGACCAATCTCATCATTATTCCTTGTTTGATCCTCGTGTTAGCCCTAGGGATTTTAGCATTGGTATTAATAGGGATTGATAAACTACCTGAATTTTTGGTTGAAATTTTAGGGAAACTTATTCATTTAATGAATGGATTTGTAGAATGGGTTGCTTCCAAAGAATCTTTTCTTTTTGAGCAGATTTCGTTCGATATAAATGCGCTTGTATTAAGTTATCTTATCTTATTTTTAGGAGGTGTTTTTTATCATAAAAAATCGTTTAAAAATTTGATGATTTTTGGAGTCGCGATTCTGAGTTTTCAAGTGTTTGTAAGACAGCTTCCATCGCTGATTCCAAAAAAAACCTTCATCATTTTTCACCAATCTAAACAGAGCTTGATTGGTTTTCAAACAGATCAACATTTAGAAATTCACCATGACCTAGACACGATCGAAAAAAATCGAACGGTCATTGATTTTAAAATTGGCGCAGGGATTAAAACTCAAACTTCGGATAGTATTCGACGCTTGTATCAAGTGAATAACAAGCTTCTTTTGGTGGTTGACAGTCTCGGAATTTACAATCTAAAAAGTGTGAATCCAAACTGGATATTATTAAGGCAATCGCCAAAAATCAACTTAAATCGATTGATTGACAGTCTTCAACCTGAGTTGATAATTTGGGATGGTAGTAACTACAACAGCTATCAAAAACGGTGGAAATTGACTTGTAAAGCAAAAAAAATCCCATTCTACCAGACAAGTGAAAAGGGATCTTTTTCGTTATACTTTTAACTAAGGAGTAAACGTCGGTACAAACGCTTTGTAATACTCATTAAACGCTTCTTGATTGTTCATCTTTTTATAGGTGTCGTCTTTAAATAGCCTCAAGTATAATTCGAGTTGCTGCGGGTTTTGATAGCCAGGAATGGGTGCTAACACTTCTGCTTCTAGCCCTAAAAACACCATAGTTGGATAGGCTCTTACGCCTAAATACTGAGAAAACTGATGCGAGCTATTGCGCCGTTTGGCCATTTCGGGATTGTAATTTGGATTTGAAAAGACTTGGTCTTTATAATGAACTGTTTCATTCCCTTCTGCATTAAATTTAACTGCGTAATAATGTGTATTCACAAACGCAATCAAATCGGTATTTGTAAAGGTATTTCTATCCAACATTTTACAAGGCCCACACCAAGAAGTGTACATGTCAATAAGGATTTTTTTTGGTGCTTTTTCTTGGAGTGAAAGTGCTTCATCCATGGTGACCCAATTAATTTTTTGGGCATGGATCATGGTTGAACCCAACAAGAAAAACAGGATTATTATATACGACTTCATTCTATTATTTTTTTACTAATTTAACAAAAACTATGCCTTATTAACGAACGCCATGCATTAATTTTTTAATGACAGGGTATGATAAAGCGGAGAAGACTCCGAGACCAACAGCTACTGCGGTTAATATCCAAAAGAAATAACTCAATCCTTGCGTTTCGGCGATCCCCTCTGAAGCTTCTCCAAAGACGCCTGCTAATTTCATACCGATAGCAATGGCTAAATACCATATTCCAAACATCATGGCAATCATTCGTCCGGGTACTAATTTACTAACATAGGACAGGGCCACTGGCGAAATACACAATTCGCCCATGGTATGAAAAAAGTAAACTAAAATCAACCAAATCATACTCACAGAAGCGGTTTTAGCACCTGGCTCAATGGATGAAGCACCAATGGCGACACAGGCCATTCCAATCCCTAATAACACCATCCCAATGGCGTATTTCATATTGGCATTTGGATTGTATTTACTTTCCCACCATCTCGAAAATAAAGGGGCAAATGCAATGATAAATAAGGAGTTTAGAACGCCAAACCAAGAGGCGGGTACTTCTGCAATTTCTTTCCCAAACTCCATCGACAACATCCAAATAGCAATGCCCCAAATGATGATAAAACTAATGGCTAAAAAGATGTTTGAGAGTGCGTATTTTGAAAATGTTTTTTTGAATAATAACCATAATACCCAGGTAATGATCCCTAGCGGAATAATGGTCATCATAGAGTTTACAATTTTAAACATAAATGCTGCATTTCCCTCAAGAACCCGTTGGGTATAATCACGTGCAAAAATGGTTAATGAACTTGGTGCTTGTTCAAAAATGGCCCAAAAGAAAATGGTGATAAAAGCAAAAAAGATGACGGCCAGCATTCGGTCGCGAGTAATTCGGTCATACTTTGGAATTCGAATCCCTAACAATACGACAAACAGCCCTAAAGCAGTAAGAATTGCCAAATTAGAACCTTCGATTCCAAACATACTGAAGTCAAATAAATTGTAAGCACCTTCTGAAATCTTAGAAATTGGATCATTAAAAATCCATGAAATCCCTAAAAGTCCCGCCACTGCGATCAATCCTAAATGAAGTGAGGTAAACGGATTTAATTTGGGCTCATCTGCGCTTATTTCAATCGTGGATGCCTCTACTTTTACAGGCTTTTTACCAATGTCTCCGAAAATATTTTGAGCAAACCAAAATTGAAGTAATCCAAACAACATAAAAATTCCTGCTAAGCCAAAACCCCAGCGCCAGCCAACTTGCTCACCAAGGTATCCACAAAGCAAAATTCCTAAAAAGGCTCCTGCATTAACGCCCATATAAAAAATGGTATAGGCCCCATCTTTTTTCTCATCCTTACCCTTATACATTTCAGAGATGATAGACGTCATATTTGGCTTAAAAAAACCACTTCCAAAAACTAATAAGGTCAAGCCTAAATAGATGAAAAATGGGGTTTCAACTGCCATCGCACCATGCCCCAATGTCATGAGTAATGCACCAATGACAACGGCATAGCGGTAGCCAATTTTTTTATCGGCAAAATAGCCTCCTAAGAGCGTCGATAAATAGACTAATGAGGTGTAAGTTCCAAAAATGGCATAGGCATGTTCTCTAGGCCAACCCCAACCACCATCAAGGAGTGACGCAGTAAAAAACATGACGAGCAAGGCGCGCATTCCGTAGTAGGAAAAACGCTCCCACATCTCCGTGAAAAATAATACAAAAAGTCCGGCGGGATGCCCTAAGACTTTGTCTTTGAACATGTCATTAATATCTATACTCATTATTGGTTAATTGGTTAATTGGTTAATTTACTAAATTCGACAAACAATTTGAGACTTTAAAGGTTTTTAGTTGTTTTTTCTTTCGTCAGTTTCAAGTATTGAATATTCAAAGTTATCGGACCAACCTGATTTTAAAGGTAATACTTGCCTGAGGCGTCCTTCTCTTATCATTCCTGCTTTCTCTAAAACTTTAAAAGAGCCAATATTATCTACCGCACACCCAGCCTCAATTCGATGTAATTTGAGGGTCTCAAAACCAAAGTTTATGATGGCTTTTAAAGCTTCGGTTGCGTATCCTTGATTCCAAGACTCTGAATGTATTTTAAACCAAACTTCAGCTCTCTTGTATTTCTTATTTCCGAGTTTCAATCCAAATAACCCCATGAATTTTCCATTTGATTTGTTGTCAATTGCAAACGTGTAATTTATTATTTCGTTCAGTTGATTCTCTAAAATCCAAGGCTCAATGATGGACTTGGTTACTTCACTGTTTTTTGGAATTCCGAGGGCATTATATTTATCTGTTTCGGGTAAAGAATGTAGCTTGTGGATGGACTCTAAATCCGACACATCTATCAATCTTAATTGTATTCTTTCAGTGACTATTTTGATGCCAGTCATTTTAAAATTAATGAAAACTTTGTAAAAATAAAACCTCATAAAATTTATGAGGTTTTTGATGTAATATATTAATCTGTTATTCTGCAGTTGAAGCGTCTAATCGTCTTTCGTTGTCTTCGGCACCATGCGTTAAACGTTTGAGAGGTTTCAGTAATGCAATCACCAATAATCCAAAGATTACTGTAAAGACTACAATTCCTGAAAAAATAGTATACTCTCCAAAATGTTCTGATTTCTCACCTAAAACACCGGCAACTTTACCTCCAAGACCTGTAGCTGCAAAATACAGCCCCATCATTAACGATGCATATTTCACAGGAGCTAGTTTTGTTACAAATGACAAAGACACTGGAGAAGAACTCAATTCTCCAATGGTATGAAATAAATAGGCTAAAACTAACCATTGCATTCCTGAACTTCCATTAGCATCATATTCTCTTACGGCTAAAATCATAAAGACAAAACCTAGGCCCATAATTATTGTTCCAGTAGCCATTTTAAATAAAGAAGATGCTTCTTTATTTTTAAGCTTTCGTTTTGCCCAAATGTTAGCTACCCAAACCGCAAGTAATATAATAAATCCTGCATTTAAGCCTTGAAACATTGGTGTTGGTATTAAGTAACCGAGCAGCATTCTATCGGTTTTTGTTTCTGTGTAAACACTCATTAAACCTCCCGCTTGTTCAAAAGCTCCCCAAAAAACAATTACCAATAAAAAAGAAAGTAATAACACTAAGAAACGGTCTTTTAAAATTTGTGTTTCTAAACTTTTAAAAATCATCATTAATAGGCCTACTACAAATGAAAGAAAAATAAACAAAGCTCCATAACCCCAATGGTCAACTCCTTCAAAAGTAAAGCCTGCATATAAAGACAGTCCTAATAAAACAACTAGTACAACTAATTGAGGAGGAGATTTAAAAATGTTTGAAAATATTTTAACTAAAGAAATATCATTTTTCATTTCTTCAATTGTAGGTTTATTACCAACATGTAAAATGTATTTTTGTCCCCAGACATACACCAATAAGCCGAATAACATTGCAATTCCTGCTAAACCAAATCCAGCATGCCATCCCCATTTGGCAACAACAACCCCTATAATAGAAGTTGCTAATAAGGAACCTAAATTAATTCCAATATAGAAAATACTAAAACCCTTATCACGTCTTATATCTCCTTTTTTATACAAACCTCCAACCATGGTGGAGATATTAGGTTTTAAACACCCGACTCCTAAAATAATCAAACTCAAACCTGTAAAAAACGCCCATTCAGCTTCGATAGCTAAGGTACCATGACCTAAACATAAAATAACAGCACCAAGCATAACCGTTTTTCTCTGACCCAAAACTTTATCCGCCAAAATACCTCCAGGAATTGATATGACATAAACCAACATAACGTACCAACCATACAGTTGATAAGCCTCAAGTTTTGACCAGCCCAAACCAGGGCCATCTATGTGAGAGGCTTCCGCAATCATATAAATAACTAAAATAGCGCGCATCCCATAATAGGAAAAACGCTCCCACATCTCTGTAAAGAATAGCACATATAATCCAACTGGGTGTCCCCAGAGTTCTTTTTGACTTGCAGTCGTTGTAGTAGTTGTCGTTGACATAAATTTAATATTAGTTAATAAATTAGTATTGGTTCGTTTTAATTGTTTCGTTTGTCGCCCAATTTTTCATGTAAAAAATTGGTCATTTTAGTGTATAAATGCATGGTGGTATTTCCGCCATAAATGCCGTGTGTTTTATCGGGATAGATTGCCCAGTCGAATTGTTTATCCGCTTGAATTAAGGCCTCTACCATACGCATGGTGTGTTGTACATGAACGTTATCATCACCAGATCCGTGCACTAAAAGGTAATCGCCTTTTAATAATTCCGGATAATTAAAGGGAGAGTTATCATCGTAACCGTTTGGATTTTCTTGAGGCGTTCGCATAAAACGCTCGGTATAAATAGTGTCATAAAAACGCCAGCTCGTTACCGGTGCAACTGCAATGGCCATTTTGAAAATATCATTCCCTTTGAGTAAACAGTTGGTACTCATATGGGCTCCAAAACTCCAGCCCCAAATACCAATTCGGCTGGCATCGATATAAGGCAATACTCCGATTTGTTTGGCCGCTTGAATTTGATCTTCGGTTTCGTATTTAACAAGGTTTAAGTAGGTTACTTTTTTAAAATCAGCCCCTTTAAACCCTGTACCTCTACCGTCTACACAGGCCACAATATAGCCTTGTTGCGCTAAATATTGGTGCCAATAATCACGAGAACTAAACCATGAGTTTGCTACTTTTTGTGAACCAGGCCCTGAATATTGAAACATCAAAAGCGGATAGGTTTTAGACGCCTCAAAATCGGCAGGTTTGAGCATCCACATATTCAAATCGTTTCCGTTGACATTGAGGGTGCTAAATTCTTTATTTGAAAATTTATAGTTTGATAAGGTTTTTAAAAGTGCCGAATTGTCTTTGATGTTTTTAACCAATCGACCGGTCTTAGAATCGTTTAATGTATATTTTGGTGGTGTGCTTGCATTCGAATACGTTTTGATAAAATAGGTGAAGTCCGCACTAAAAGAAGCATCACTGGTTCCTTCTGCTAATGACAATCGTTTTTTTCTTTTACCATTTAAACGAATTGAATACACATCGCGATTGATCGACCCATTTTCTACCGATTGGTAATAAATCGAATGCGCAGATTCATTATAGCCATAATAGTTCGTAACCTCCCAATTGCCTTTTGTAATTTGATTTTTAAGTTTCCCTTCTTTAGTGTAATGATAAATATGATTGAACCCATCTTTTTCACTGGTCCAAATAAAGCTATGATCGTCTAAAAAAGTTAGGTTGTCGGTGACTTCTACATAGGCATCATCTTGTTCAGAAAGCACTAAATCTGCTTTGCTTTCTTTTGGATTTATCAACCAAAGATCTAATGTATTTTGATGTCTATTTAGGTATTGAGCAGACAAAATAGTTGAATCTTTCGTCCATTTTATTCTTGGGATATAAAAATCCTGATAGTTTTTAGAAAGAGCAACTGTTGAAATCTGATCTGCATTTAGATCGTAAAAATGAAGCGAAACGATTGCATTTTTCTCCCCTGCTTTTGGATACTTAAAAACTTCTTGGGTTTGATATAAATCCGTTCCATATATATCCATTGAAAACTCGGGCACTTCTGTTTCATCAAATCGAATAAAAGCGATGGTATCACTACCAGCATTCCATTCAAACGCTCTAACAAATGCAAATTCTTCTTCGTAAACCCAATCTGTGATTCCGTTAATTATTTTATTTTTTTCGCCATCAAAGGTGATTTGTTTGGTGGTTCCAGAGAGTAAGTCTTTTATAAATAAGTTATTAGTGTGTCCATAGGCTACTTTGGTACCATCGGGTGAAAAGGTTGGTTCTTGAATTTTGTCTTCTGATATCATTTCGAGACGATTCGAATTTATGTCAAACACATAATAATGGCCCAACACAGAATGACGGTATATAGGCTCTGTATTTGTTTCTAAAATGGCTTTTCGCTCATCTTCGCTAAAGATGTAATTTGAAAAATATTGAATTGCGTCCATGGTTCTAGAACTGGCAATTGTTTTTACTTTAGACAAGGTTTTGTAATCATACATATCAATAGAAGTGGATCCGGTTGTTCTATCAAAGTTTAAGACAGAGTAGTGTTGACCATTGTTCATTGAATGCAAGGCAGTCAGCCCTTGAGTTCGAAAGGACCCATCCCATATTTGATCGAGTGAAAAAGAGTTTTTTTGCGCCTTTACGTTAAACATAAAGAGGCAACAAAAACAACAGATTAAGGGCATTTTCATATAAAATCGAATTATTCAATAATATTACATCAAGTTTAGTGAAAATTTAGCGGAAAATGGCCAATTTTAAAAGATAAATACGGATTTAGAAAAATTGAAGTTCTATAATAATTCGGATAATAGTATCTTTGTCTTTTAAAAATAGATACACATGGTGAATTCCGTTTCTGGATTTTCAAAGTTTACAAAAGCTGAAAAAATTGATTGGTTAATCTCGAATCATTTCTTGAATAATGCAAAGGCGAAAGCCAATTTGGAACGGTACTGGAATGCTAATGAAGGGCTTCAAAAGCTACATGATGAATTTACTGAAAATACGATTTCGAATTTTTACCTTCCTTTTGGAATTGCGCCTAATTTTTTAATTAACGATAAAATTCATGTCATTCCGATGGCCATTGAAGAAAGTTCGGTGGTGGCTGCGGCGAGTAATGCTGCAAAATTTTGGATGCAAAGAGGCGGCTTCAAAGCAGAAGTCCTATCGACAACCAAAGTAGGGCAAGTTCATTTTATGTTTCACGGTTCACATTCTGAGATAGATGGCATTTTTAAGCGTATAAAACCTCAATTTTTTGAGCAAACAAAAGCCATCACCAAAAATATGGTCGCCAGAGGCGGCGGTATTTTAGATATAGCGTTAGTTGACAAAACAGCAAAGATTCCTGGGTATTATCAACTACTCGTTACGTTTGAAACGATGGATGCCATGGGTGCCAACTTTATTAATTCATGCTTAGAACAAATTGCAACAACGTTTAAGACGTTTTCTGACGACCTACAGGTTGTTATGAGTATTTTATCTAATTACGTTCCTAATTGTCTGGTCCGCGCCGAAGTGAGTTGCAAGGTTGAGGATCTTGCCATCGATGCGTCTATTTCTGGGCAAGAATTTGCAGATACGTTTATTCAAGCCGTTCGCATCGCTGAAGTAGAACCTTACCGTGCGGTAACTCACAACAAAGGGATTATGAATGGTGTAGATGCTGTGGTTTTAGCAACAGGAAATGATTTTAGAGCCGTGGAAGCTGGGGTGCATGCCTATGCAGCACGAGGTGGTAGTTATTCAAGCTTATCGCATGCATCTATCGAAAATGGCGTGTTTAAATTCTGGATTGAATTACCACTTGCTTTGGGAACTGTTGGTGGACTGACAGGCTTACACCCAATGGTGAAAACAGCTTTAGAACTTCTTGGGAATCCATCGGCAAAAGAATTAATGGAAATTGTTGCAGTGGCAGGATTGGCACAAAATTTCGCAGCTTTAAAATCGCTTACAACGACCGGCATTCAGCAAGGCCATATGAAAATGCATCTCTTTAATATTTTGAATCAATTTGAAGCGACTGAGTCTGAAAAACTAATTTTGGTGGCGCATTTCAAAACCAATACCGTAACCCATAGCGCTGTCGTTGAAGCTATTGAAAATTTAAGAGCCTAATGCAAACGTTTTATAGTCACGGAAAATTATTAATTAGTGCCGAATATGCGGTTTTAGACGGTGCATTGGCATTGGCATTACCAACAAAATTCGGGCAATCCTTACAGGTTGAATCGACACCAAATCAAAAAATAGTTTGGAAAAGTATTTCGAATAAAGGCGCTGTTTGGTTTGAAACCGAATTGACAATAGATACTTCTCTAAAAATAATTTCGAAAGACAGTTCAGATATTGCGCTTCGTTTAGTGCAAATTTTGGAAGCGATACAACGTTTAAATCCTGCACATTTCAAAGCAGATGCAGGCTTTTTTATCACCTCTACGCTCGAATTCCCTGAAAACTGGGGGCTTGGCTCCTCCTCTACTTTGATTACTAATTTAGCGGAATGGGCAACAGTTGATGCGTTTAAACTTCTTGAGTTAACCTTTGGTGGGAGTGGATTTGACATTGCGTGTGCACAACAGGGCTCGGCTATTTTATATCAATTAAAGGCTGGAAAACCAACCATTAAATCGGTCGTATTTACACCGCCATTTCTAGACGCTTTATTTTTTGTGCATCGCAATCAAAAACAAAATAGTAGAGAAGGCATTAAATCTTATAAAACGCGTACAGCGAATCAAACACTTGATTTTTCAGTTGTGAATAGAATGACTTTAGACCTTTTAAATTGTACCGATTTAAAAACGTTTGAATCCCTCATTGAACAGCATGAACGTTACATCTCTAATCTCATTCAACAACCCCCTTTAAAAGAGAGCTTGTTTTCGGATTATAAGGGCGCTATTAAGAGCTTGGGCGCTTGGGGCGGGGACTTTTTCTTAGCGACTGGCAAAAGGTCTTCTATGGCCTATTTTAAGGCAAAAGGGTTTGAAACCATCATTCCTTATTCAGAAATGATTTTATAAAAAAAAAGGATCCATTTCTGAATCCTTTTAAATCTAGTATTTTAATTTGTTGCTTAGTAAAACGTCGCTCTGTAATCTTCGATCTCAGAAGCGTCTTTTAGTGCGTTGTATAATTGTGAATTCACAGCATTTGATTTTGTCTGACCAACACGATTTGCTGCCGCTTGGTAATTTGGCAACGCATCTGCTGGCGTTGATTTGATCAACTGAACGACATACACGCCTTTGGCCCCTACAATTAATTTGGAAGTAGCTCCTTCTTCCAATCCAAAAGCGGTTCCAATAACTCTAGGCTCTCTTCCGGCTCCAGATAATGTTGGGTTTTTCATATTGACTGCCGAAGCTGTTTTTACGGTTTGATTTTCTGCCGATGCAATCGCCTCTAAAGTCGTTGCAGTTACACGGCTCTTAATTAATGCCGCTTTCATTTCTTTTTTGATTTCTGGCAGTGCTGTTACCGAAGCATTTTCTGTACTCATAAGTCCAGCTTCATTAACTACAGTAATTTTAGCAACCACAAAACCGCCTCCCGAAGTATTGAAGCTTTTAAAATCTCCTGCTTCAACACCATCTTCAAATGCCCATCTCACAATGGATCTTTGAACTCCAAGGCCTGGTATCGTTTCATCTAATTCTTTGATGCTACTCACTGGCACTGTAGTGTAGTTATTCTCTTTTGCAACTTCGTTGAAATCAGCGTTTGCAACCGCAATCTCAAATTTAGATTTATTCTTAAACACATCATCAATAGTTTTGATTGATGGTTCAATCTCTTGAACAATTGTAGCTACTTTATAAGCTTGTTGTTTTTCTCCTTGGCTAAGAACTTCAATAATATGGTATCCGAAATCTGTTTTCACAACGCCTAAACTTCCTTTAGGATTTTCAAAAGCATAGGCTTTAAATTCTTTTGCAAATCCATCAGTATAAGAAAATTCAATTTCACCCTCTTTTTCATTACTTACTTTATCGGATGATAAGGACAATAAGCTTTTAAATTTTGAGCGCTTAGATCGAATCACATTATAAATACTATCCGCAGTGGCTTTAGCTTGAGCATCTGTTTTAGTCACTGTAGCATCCGCACGCGTTGATCCAATAAAAGGGATTAATATATGACGGACTTTAGTTGAATCGGAAATCATTTTTTTAGCTACCAATTTTGATAATTTGTAAGCAGCACCCTCTTTATAAGGTCCAAAAACCTCATTTAGATTTAAACTTGCAATTGAGTCTGCTTGTACAATTGGAAGGGTCGATTTAAACACATACGCATCGTTGTACTTCACTGATGAGTTCGCGTTTACAAAAGCCATTACTTCAGAAGTGTTTTTAAAACCAACGACTGTTTCATTCGCTTTGGCAGCGTCATTAAATTCAATTTTATCTTCAACAAGCGCCGTTAAGTCTGCTTGAATTTTTTGTTCATCTTCTAATGAGGCTATCTCTTTAAACTGAACATATACCAAATTTCTTGAAGCGTCTACTTCATATTTTTTAGGGAATTTTTTAATATAATTTGTGATGTCCGATTTTTTAACAGTCAACACACTATCCGGAATTGAAGAATAAGGAATTTGAACATACTTCAAATCTACTTTGTCATTTTCAAGTTGATATTCTAACTCACCTTCTGTTAATGTTCCAACAACGCCTGCTTTTACAAGATTAAAATACGTTTGTTGAACGCCGGTTTGAGAAATACTTTGTTCAAAATCGGTCCAGGCTTTATAATTCACTGGGTTTCCGTTTAGAGTCGTCGATTCAGGTGCGATGGCTTTTAAATTTGCAATAAATTCGTTAAGTTTATCTTCATCAAATAAACCTGCTTCATTTTTAAACTCCTCGAAAGTGCCTAAGTTTTGTTTTAACAATTGACGCATATAATCTCTTTCAATGGAGATTCCAACTGCGTCATATTGTGTTTTCATTACTTTATTTCTTACTTCCTGATCCCAAACACGATTCATTGCTTGTGTGTTTGACACAGAACCCCTAGATTGTTTTTGTACATTTTCAACCTGATTCATAAAAGCATCTCTCTCAATATCTTCGCCGTTGATCGTTGCTACAACAGTTTGAGATTTTGAGGATGATCCTAAGTTTTGAAAAATATCTCCAATGATGAATGAAAACAACGCCAATGCGATGATAATGATTAAGAATATAGAACGTTGTCTAATTTTATTTAAAACTGC
>TARA_B110000902_G_scaffold208994_1_pt1 | contig 46043 bp, 39 predicted proteins | sample TARA_B110000902 | Tara Oceans TARA_B110000902 (sample SAMEA4398009) | marine metagenome | biome: Polar Biome; feature: [SRF] surface water layer (ENVO:00010504); material: water (ENVO:00002006), including particulate matter (ENVO:01000060) such as... | depth 5 m | reverse complement strand
TACTTTTCTGATAGCAGAAACTTCCAGGTGGGTTGGGGTGTTTATGCATATACTTTCAGTCTATACAAGTCTGTCTGTTGACAGATTAACCCATGGTAGCCTTTAATTGTTGAAAAGAATGTCCCATTTTGAAAATGACTAATAATACAGGTAAGTAAACTACCTTTTTAAGGTGAATTATTGAGGGGGACAGATTTTCTAATATGGCATTAGATATTCAATTTGTGGAGCCTAAAGAGTGCGAAGGATTCTGGATTAGAATCTTTAAACAAAACAATTCTAAGAATATGTTTCGCAATAGTTGATCGTGAAGTTGTCATTTAAGAATTAAAACTAATCGCTCTGCATATAACTATGAAAAGTGGTTAAAGAAAATTACAGATCATTCCTAACTAGGGAGTTACCATTCAGTGATTCAATCTTATCTATTGGAAGGTTTAGTTATTCAAGTCCCAAGAATATTCCTTATACACAACTTTTGGAGATTTCAACTGTTCTGTTCGATACTTATTGATGAAGTCAATTACCGTTCCACTTTTATTAAAATCTGCCGAGTACCAATCAAATATTTTAGAAATACTGATCTTCTTTTTATCAAATTCATTTTTGGAAGTGTCGATCAAGAATTTCTTAGTTTGTGAGGTCAGTTTAGACTGAAGATTACCTGGCGTATAAGCCGTGTTCATTAAATTTGGACAAGATTTACTCGCGCAATTTAGAGCAAAATGAATTCGAGGTTCATTGAATTTTTTTCGTATAATTTCGTTTTCAATATGTGCTAAGCTAAGAGTATTGCCCCCGAGTTTAATGAATTTTTTCTTCCAAGGTTCAGCTGTAATCTTCGTAATGGAAGTGGTAGGGTAATTGTCAACAACTAATTTAATCGTATATATGTTATAGACATTAATCCAATAGGCCAACTTCTGATTGTTAGTCCAATTGCTCTTCTGGTAATTTGATTCAATTTCTTTTAATACAATATCTAAAGAACCTTTATTTGCCTTGATTCCACTATAATTTACCTTTCCAGAAGTACTAACGTATTTCTTCAAAAAGGAATTTAATTTTCCATATTTATGGATATCTATTTTTTCAGTTTCTTCATCAATTTTAATTGGGTCAGAACCAGTTTGAACATCTTGTTTAGTCGGCGCAGTCCCAATTGTTTCTTCAATGGAAAATTCTGTTGAAGTTGTAGGTTCTAAATTCGTTTCACTTTCAGGAGATGTTTTATCAATCACATTGTCTTCACTTTCTGTGATTTGATCAGAAAGTTGAGTTTTATTCATAGAGGATTGCTCAACGTTTTTTACTTCGGACGTTTCCGTGTTTTCAATTTTCGAATCTTCAGTTTTTGATGAATTTGAGCCACATCCAATCATGAATAATACTGACGTTGCGAGAATAAGGGAATAAATTTTATTCATAAGGCTTGGACGAGTTTGCGTCATAACAATTACAATTTAACGAAGTGATTTATAGTTTTTAATCCAGGAGGTATCCTTGACATCAGTTAGTAGCCGCCAGAAGTTCGTATCGATGAAGAATTTGGTATCAACATGATCAACAGCATAACGGTCATAAATGTATTTTTCCTGTTTCGGTGAAGGCTTGTGGTATTTGTTACTCCAACCAATATCACTTCTGTGCTTGAAAGGGTATGTGGCAAATCGAATTTTCCAAAGAGAATCCATAGGTTCACAAGCTTCTACTTTCTTTAATAGAGTACTGTCGAAAACCATTCCACAACTAATTCCGTTTTCTTTGAAAAAATTTATTCTTTTGGGATTGTAAATACTCGGCCACTCCCCAGAAACAATCTTGATAAAGGACTTTCGATCTACGATTTTTTTCTTTGTTAGAACACGATTGTTATTTATGTAGCAGACGTACGTACAGATTTTTGAGTTAGCACCAATTGACACACGTACTCCAAAGACGCCTTTGGGTCGGGGGTGATCGCAATCATCGTCGATGGTAATTTGGCCAACGACACTAGCTCCTTGTTTCTGATCAATTACAGAACAGGAAATAATCCAGATATATATGAGGATAAATCGAAACATCTCTTATACAACTTACGAAAATTATGCCGAAAGGTTTGAATTATTTATGCGGTTGTTTCAGAGTGAGATACGGAATGTAAACTCCTAGTAAAATGAAGAGTAAGTAGTATATTCAATTTTTAACTTAAAAATAGCTACGAGTAACCCTGGGATTATTGAAATGGGCAATGAATTACACTTCTATTAGCTTGGCTTATCGATCAAACCTATAGATATGGTTGGGAGTAACACATGCATCTAATCTAATGTCATCGGTGGTACAGTCTTCAATTTTGTCGGCCAAATCATCAAAGTGACTTAAGCCAATAAATTTACAACGGGGAGAGCATTTACTAAGAAAACGATCATAGTAACCTTTGCCATAACCAACTCTTTGTCCACTGTGATCAATAGCCAACAAGGGCACAATTACAATGTCAAAATGTTCTGCGGCAACAACGCGTCCGCGATTTGGTTCAGGAATTCCCCAACTAGAAATTTCCAATTGATCTTCACATTCGAATAAAATTTGTTTCAACTCATTCGACTTCTCGTCCACCTTAGGAATTGCAACTTGAGCATCAAATGATATTGCCTTCTCCCAAATTCTATAAGTATTGATTTCTTTTGTCCTTTCAATGGGCAGAAACATACTGATTTTCTTTTTTTCAAATTGAAAATTACTGAATAGAGAATGGGTGATTTTTACCGATATAATTTCTAAATCCTTAGGTGAAAGAACAAGACGTTTTTGGAGGTATTGTTTGCGAAGATCTTCTTTAGTCATAAAATAAGAAATTGCCCAATTTCACTGGGTGATTTAACGAATAAAGATACAAAAAGCACACCATAATAAGAATGTTTAATTGGACAGTTTTTTTATTCTGAGATGTTTTATGAGAATCGTACCAGCTGCATTCTAGAAACCGTTTAATTGAGGCTTTGCAAACTCAATAAATGGTGTTTTAAAGTGCATATAATCTAATGTTAAAATTGCGGTTTGAATTGCAATATCGTAATATTCAATACTTGGAAGAAAGTGTTATAAAAAGGTGGCATCTTCTGTTATAAGTTAGAAAAATGACAAAAGGCTTGATTTTATTCGATACGCTTGTTTTGTGAGTAGATAAAGACGAAATTCGAGCGAATCAACAACTTATACTATGACTAAAAATTACTATCTACGAACGGGCTTATTAATAGCGTGTTTAATTGTGAGCAGCATCGGTTTTGCTCAAACATATACTTTCACAACTGCAACTGCAACGGGGATTTCTGGACCTATACAAGTCCAAGCAGATGCGGAGTACACCGGTACAACTCTCGATGGGGCTGTAACTGTAACTGCAGGAATTCAATATTGGGTTGTGCCTACTACAGGTATTTATTTAATTGAAGCTTTTGGAGGCCAAGGATTCGGGAATTTTGGTGGACGTGGTGCACAGATTAGTGGTGAATTCAACCTTACAGCTGGAACTACATTAAAAATTCTTGTTGGACAAATGGCTCCGCCACCAGTTGGTAGTTTAAACCAATTTGCAGGTGGAGGTGGTTCATTTGTTACGACAACAGCAAATTCCCCGTATATTGTAGCCGGCGGCGGTGGTGGAAATCACGGTGCTTCATACGTTACAACTTCTGACGCGTCAATAACTAATAATGGCTACGCGGGTGTAGCAGGAAATTCTGGAGCTGGCGGAACAGCTGGATCTGGAGGAGCTTCTGCATCAAGTGCTGATGCTGGAGGTGGACTTCTTGGCAATGGTGGCGGAATTGGTGGAGGGTTTTCCTTCATTAATGGCGGTGTCGGTGGAGCCGGAACAACAAGTGGTCATGGTGAAGGAGGTTTCGGTTGCGGAGGTGGTACAAGCAGCTGGGATAATTTTCGCGCCGGTGGTGGCGGAGGCTATAGTGGGGGCGGAGGCGCTGGCGAGAATGGCCAAATAAATGCTCCTGCTGCAGGTGGTGGTGGTTCTTTCAATAGTGGAACAAGTCCAGTAAATATAGCAGGCGTACAAACCGGAAATGGTATTGTCATTATTACAAATCAATGTGCTCCGGGAATAGGAAGTCTTGCCGGTGATGTTGCTTCATTACCAGATGTAACAGAAGATTGTGTTTCTAATCCAACAGCTCCAACTGCAACGAACAGTTGTAATGGTGGTATCGCTGGAACTCCTGACGTTAGTTTCCCTATTACGGCGGTTGGAACGACTATAGTCAGTTGGACGTATGATGATGGAATAAATACAGTAACACAATCTCAAAATATTATTATTAATGGAATTGACAATACTCCTCCCGTTTTAGACAACCCAAACTTACAAAATGTTGGAGGTCAATGTGACTTTACTCCATCTACTCCAACTGCAACAGATGCTTGCGCAGGAGGTTTAGCAGGTGTAGCTGATGTTACTTTCCCTCTATTTACTCAAGGTTTGACAGTTGTAACTTGGACATTTACAGATCCAAGTGGAAATAGTGTAACTCAAACTCAAAACATTACTTTGAATGATGTTGCACCTCCTAATTTAGATATTCCAAATTTACCAGATTATACAGGTTGTGGTTCTGCTACTCCTCCAACGGCAACTGCTTCAGATTTCTGTTCGGGTGCTTTGAATGGTACTCCTGATGTTATTTTCCCAATTACTGCCGCAGGTCCTACGACGGTAACTTGGACTTACGCTGATAACAATGGAAATTCAGTTTCTCAAACACAAGATGTTTATGTGACTGCGGTAGATCTTACGGTAACATTAAATGCTGCAACGATTAGTGCAAATGCTACAAGTGTAACTTACCAATGGATGGATTGTGCTACAGGTCAGTTAATTTCTGGTGAAACAGGTCAAACGTATACAGCAATTACCACGGGGGATTACGCTGTAATCATTACGACTGGTAGTTGTGTTGATACTTCAGCTTGTACACTAGTGGATTTTACTGGAATTGATGAGTTAAATCCAAATGCAATTACAGTTTATCCGAATCCAACAAGTGGATCATTTAAAATTAATTTCGAAGGAAATATTGAGAACATTGTTGTTTTTGATGCCTTGGGAAGAATCATCGATGTGCCTTTAGATTTGGTGGCAGGTAAAATTGATGGATCCAATTTAGCGACAGGTAAATATACTATTAGTGTAATTACGGCAGATTCAATTTATAGACAAGATATAGTGGTTGTGAAATAATCCAGCCATACTTAATTTGAAAGCCCTTTCTTGGTGTAACCGAGAAAGGGCTTTTTTAGTGCTGCTAATTTTTTTATTTGATATCTAACTCAAAAAGAGTGGGTTGTTATAAAATATGATCGATAAGTTAAAGAGTTTTTTCGTGGTGCCAAATAAATTCCATAATTTACGCATGAAATGAAAACGAAATTAAACAATCCTCTTACCTTCATTCTTGTTGGAGCCGCTATAACAGTTACATTTTTAGGATTTAAATTCAAAAATGAAAACGGAATTTATAGAACAATGAACGTTCAAAAAGCGAATATCTCGGACGTTTTGAAATTCTTAGGCGATGATGAGATGGTTCATTCAATGGAGAATTTTGATACCGAAAAGGCGAGAAAAGGCGAGGAATTAATCCTTAACGGACGAACTAAAATTGATGGCAAGTATTCGAAAAGAATTTCTAAATATTTTGTCTGTACGGATTGCCATAATTTGGGACGAGAGTTTGAAGTATTAACGGATGAATCAGCCGAAGCGAGGTTGAGTTATGCCGATGAGAATGGTATAAGTTTCATGCCCGCATCAACTTTCTGGGGGATGTACAACCGAACTTCATTTTACAATAATGATTACGAAAAGAAATACGATTTACTTGTAGTCGACTCTCGCGATACGCTTGAGAATGCAGTTCAATTGTGTGCTAAATACTGTTCGTCTGGACGGTATTTAGAGGGTTGGGAGTTGGAATCTATCATGCATTATTACAAAAAAAATGAATTGAAAATTGAGGATTTGTCTCTTTCTGAAAATGACATGAAAAATGTCCAGAAATATGCCAAATTGAAGGAGGGTGAAAAGACGGATTTAATTGAAACAATCAAGAGTTCTTATGTTCAAGCCTATGGAGCAACATTTCTTCCCACAATGCCAACAGATAAAAGAAAGTACGGCGAAGGTGGAAATCCTGAAACAGGGAAGAAAATTTATAATAAAAGCTGTCTACATTGTCATTCAAGCGGGAGGGTTACCAATTTAAAATTGGATCACAGTTCTCTAACTGGGGGCATGTTTTGGCGAAATATTAAAAAATATTCAGATAAATCGTTGTATCAAATCGTCCGACACGGAACGTATTCTATGACAGGCCGAAAACAATACATGCCTCTTTATACTGAGGAGAAAATGAGCGATGAACAACTAAATGATCTAGTTGCGTACATTAAACAATTAGCCAAGAAATAATGAAAAAACTTTACATTTTATCAATAACTCTGTTGATAGCAGCTTCATCGTTCGCACAGGATTCCGAGGAAACATTCCATGGAACTCGAATTTTGAATGGGCATTCAGTTGAAACATTAAAAAAGAACACGCTACAATTTAGAATTGAGCACCGATTTGGCGATTTGATTGGGGTTGCGGGTGGTATTAATAATTTTTTCGGGTTTGATCAAGCGGCAGACATCCGGTTTGGATTTGAATATGGAATTTCGGATAAATTAATGGTTGGAGTTGGTCGTTCAAAAGGAACATCAGCACCCTATAAATCCTTGGTTGATGGATTTGTAAAATACCGTCTTTTAACTCAGAATTATAGCAAAGGAATGCCTGTAAGTTTGGCGCTTTTTGCTTCCTCGTCATTGTCTTATGAACCTGCTGTTTCAGACATCTCATTAATTCAATATTATCCTGAATTTTCACATAGAATGGCTTATTCGACTCAAATTAACATCGCACGAAAGTTTACCGATAGAATTTCAGTTGCTTTGATGCCGACATATATTCATAGAAATCTTGTGAACACAAATGACGTGAATGGATTGTTTGCTTTGGGTGGAGCTTTCAATATTAAAGTTCTGAAGGGTTTAGGAATTATTGGTGAATATTACCACACTTTTTCTTCAAGTGACCCATCAGTCAGACCTGATAATTACAACAGTCTTTCTGGAGGAGTAGAGTGGATTACAAGCGGACATAACTTCAAAGTGGTTGTAACCAACTCAAGAGGTTTTGGTGAAACTCAATTTATTCCTTACACTTTTTCTAATTGGCTAGACAAACAGTTTAGACTTGGTTTCAGCATTACAAGAAATTTCAAATTATGATCGTATTTAGAATAACATTTATCGCAAGTGCGATTTGTCTATTAATGTCGTGTAAGCAAGATAAAATTGAGGAGGTTATTGAGGATTGTCCAGATCTAATTTCATTTTCACAAGATGTTCAACCTTTGATTAATACAAATTGTTCAACAAGTGGATGCCATGCAGCTGGGTTCATTTCACCAACCTTGTTAACGCATGCTGATATTGAGGCAAATGCTGACAATATTCTAACTAGAATTCAAAAAGACCCAACGGATGGTCAACTTATGCCGTCTGGAGGACCGAAGCTTGCTGATTCTTTTATCCAACAAATTAAATGTTGGAAAGACCAAGGGAAATTGGACAACTAAATTTTATTAATATTACACCGTAACACTAACACTTAAATTATGAAAAGACTTTACATTTTACCTGCAGTGGCTTTATTAGCGGCAGGAATTTTTGCATTTCAATCGGCTGATTCTTCTGGAAAAGTAGAACAGTTTAAAAAAACTAAACATTTCTTTAGTGGAGGAAATCAATCAGGTTTAACTGGCGCTCCTGGAGAAAACAACTGTACAATGTGTCATTCAGGAACTGTTATGGATGGTTCGAATCAAAATCAATTCACTTTGGTCGATGCAGCATTTAATCCTGTTGCGGCATATATTCCTGGAACGTCTTACACTGCAACATTGCAATTGGCGAATAATCCAGCTAAAAAAGGATTCTCTTCTACAACGTTAGATGATGGATCTAATTCAATGGCAGGTTCTCTAGTTGGTATGGGAATTGGTGGTACTGTTGATTTCCAAAACGGTGGTATGACAAGAGATTACGTTTCTCACACTTCTACTAGTAATACAAATGCTATTACATTATGGTCATGGACATGGAATGCTCCTGCAACTGATGTAGGGGATGTTACTTTCTATATTGCTTCGAATGCAACAAATAATAACGGTACAGCATCAGGTGATGAAATCTACTTGTCTGAACATACAATTAACTCATCTGTCGGAATTGAAGAGGTTAAGAAAGACATTTCTACTTTTACTGCTGGTTACAGCGCGGAGGGAAACAGTATTGCAATTAACTTTACTTCAATGATTGCTGACGACATGCACTTCAACTTAGTCGATTTAAATGGAAAATCAGTTTATGCATCAAACCTTTCTAAATCTTTGATTGGTATGAATAAACAAATGGTTTCTTTGCCAAGTGAAATTGAAAATGGAATTTATGCTGTGCATTTCTTCGTAGGAAACAGAGCGATGTCCGCAAACGTAATGGTTCAGAAATAAAAAAAGCGAAAACTTTTTTAGGTCACTTACAATTGACCAAAGCGAAAGTTTTTTGTCAAACCGAAAGGTGAACTACTCAAACATATTGAAAATCCCGGTTCTTTGGAGCTGGGATTTTTTATTCCCAACGGTCTTTCACAATGAGCTCCACTTTAGCGAATAGATTGTTAGGTAAAAAGGTTCTCCATTCGAGTTCATCTAATTCCCCTCCCATGATGCAGTATTGATCGATTCCAATCTCTTGCATTTCGCGTTCCACATGTTCATGAAAGTTCAGCATCGCGACCCAACCGTCTTCTGCATCATCAATCCATTCTTCATAATAACAATCGTCCGATCCATGAAAATTCAAAACGTTTTCTCCAATAAGAATGAATTTGTTAAGTCCAGTCGGTATTAACTCATCGATGATATCACGTTTTAAGGTCATCACATCATTTTCAATGGTGTCATTCCATTCCCCAATCATTTCGATGACACAAAATCCCAAATCATAATCAGCATACAAAATTTTAATGTAAAGTGTCGGCGATCCAATATGATCCCATTGCGGATGGATATAATAATTATAGATGTGATTGCTAAATTCGAACTCGCTATAATCACGGTTATAGAATGGAGAGGCGTCATCTTCTGAGGCAATATAAATATTCCTCCAATGATAATATGGTTCGACTAAATGCATGTCGCAAAGTTAATCTTTAGAATCAACAATTATTGGCATAACTTGTGCTTGAATATGATTAAATTTAGAATTCAAATCACCAAAGATTATAATATGTTAAAGAGAATTGGCCTATTCGCAACCCTTGCACTTCTAATCGCTTCATGCTCAAATGAAGAAACACTAGAAAAAAGAGAAATCGAAGATTATGTCTCCGCAGTAATGAATGGAAACGAGGAGGTTTTTGCTTTTGGTAGCGTTAGCTTGAAAAAAATAATGGATAAAACCGATTATAAGAATGAGAAGATGATCGAAGGACTTATTTCTGGAGAGATCAATAATCTAAATAGAGTTTTAAGTATTGATTCACCTGTTCATTTTATTTTGGAAGGGCCTGTTAACGAAAAGGGGAAGCCGCAAAGAATCTTGTTGTTTGTTAAGGTGAAAGATGCCGACGAGCTTGAAAAAGAACTCAAACAGCAAAGAAGTTTTTTGGTGGAAAAAACGAACGGGATTCGTTATGCTGAGGACGATGAGTTCATAATCGCATTTAGAAATGACCTTGCGATTGCGATCGTTCATCAGGGAAAATACGACACGAAAAAAATTGTTAATGAAGTGTTTAAGAAATCAACTGGAAAAGTTTCTGGTGGAAAGATTGATGAAATGATCAAAGTGAAAGGTGATTTCGTAGCAAGTGTTAGTATGGAGGGTTTGTACGGAACATCCAGCACTGACTTGGACATGTTGAGTGATTCAGATCAAAAGAAAATTGAAACAATGGTTAAGGGGTCATTCGTACAATCTGTTTTGAATTTCGAAAAAGGAGGAATGTCAATCGAAACCAAAAATTATTTTTCAAAGGAAATGAAGGAGTTAATGTTCTTCAAATCTAATGATTCATCTGATTTAGCAAATAAACTTGCAAGGGGAGACGGGAAAGTTATTGGTGTAGTATCCATTAACCTTGACGTTAAAAAAATGGAGAAATTCTACGCTACTTATGCGCCGAACATCATGGAAAAGATGGGTTTCAATATGGATAAAATGGGAGGTTTGTTTAAATACCTTGGAACAGGAAATCTTATGTCTTCTGTTTTGAATGGGGAAGCGGGAATGATAGCAATTGGAAAAGAAATAGATGGGAGATTTGAAGTTGGATCTAGGTCGTATTTGAGTACATCAGAGGCAGGACAAAAAGTATTTTCATTGGTGCGAAATGAAATAGAACTGCAGGAAGGAATGGAAGTGAATTACACTAATGGTGGATTGGAAGCAATTGCACCGTACATGGGAACTTCAACTGCAATGTTAAATAGCGACGCAAAATTGAAAATGTCAAAAGGAAGCGAGAAGTTTGGGAAAACGGGATTCTTCATGTTTATTGATTTCAATGCAATATCAAGAATAGATATGGGTCCATTTCAATCTTCAGCGATTGGATTGCTAGATTACGCAACTGTTGAAATGGATAACAACGGAGCCAAACTTTTTATCAAGACTAAGAACAGCAAGGATAATATTTTAAAACAAGCCACTAAACAAGCAATGACAATGTTGCCAATGCTTATGGGGGGCGGAATGAATTTCTAAAATGAAGAAGTTAAAAGAAGAATGGAATCAGCTAAATGCTGAGGAACAACGTGTGATTATAGGCAAAGGAACGGAAAGAGCATTTGTCGGGGAATATACAGATACTAAGCTGCCCGGAATTTATGTATGTAGACAATGTGAATCGGAATTGTACACATCCGACGATAAATTCAGTTCTCGATGCGGATGGCCTTCCTTCGATGATGAAATTAAGGGCGCTGTTAAACGCATTCGTCATTCAAACGATAATCGTATTGAAATTGTTTGTAGTAACTGTGACGGTCACCTAGGGCATGTTTTCGAAGGAGAACGCTTTACAGAGAAGAACACGAGGCATTGTGTGAATTCTATTTCAATGAAATTTATTGAAAAGTAGAACCTTTAGGTTTTTATGATTTTCACAAGGACTTTTTCTTGATCGGCATAGAACGCTAGAAAGTAAATTCCTTTGGTTGAAATAAGTCCATAGACATCAATATTAACATTGTCGCTAATTATTACTTCTGCTCCACCTCCAATTAACAAGGAGTCAATGCTGTTAATTACCAAGTCAGACGCTATATAATAGGGCGAATTCGATTGATTTATTGAAATAGTAATTTAACTATAACCAATTGATGTTGAATAAAATAGAAAACAGAGTGTCAGATAACTCGAATAGAGAATGTTATTTTTTGAGTTATTCATGAATACTTTTAAACCAGTCATCTTCATTCATCGAGACTTGAGTGCGTTTAGTAACGAGTGCCATCAATCTTCACAATCAAAGTCAATAAAATAGTCCTTGGAAAGTAAGTTACGCTTAATTAAGGTACGAATCGAATTACTTCATTGCAGAATCAGAACTACACGATTGGATACTGTCACTTTCGTTATGAACGATATCATGAAGAATAAGCTGAGAAGCTAAGGCCAGTTGCGAATAATTTTGCGAATTGTTTCCAAAACTCGCAGCTGTTGTATTCCACATTGTTTGAATCAATTGTTGTCCTCCTTCTTTAGGAGCAATTTTATTGACAACCGCAGAAACATTTCCTGCTCCAGCGTGATAAACGTGCAATACGAATAATCGAAACCAAATATCATTTTCTGAAAACTCTAAATTGTGTGCATTCAAAATTCGTTTTGCCTCAGGAATACACATTGTCTTAATTAAATTTGAGGATCCAAATGCGCTTCTTTCAAAATCGGAACGTTCATCCGTGTATCGATTGACTGTTAAACCTTGCGCTCTTGCTACTGAAGGCATCAATTGAAATGGACCATAAGCTCCAGCTCTTGATTTCTTTAGCTGTCCAGGGCTTTCTATCAATAAAATTGCCTGAGCATACCACGGATCAACATCATTGCTCTCAAAGGCTGCAACTCCATCGGCAAGGCTCGGATAAACGACATCAAACTTGTAGAAGTCTTTTTTACCTGTCGTTACAAATATTCGGTCTTCACTTGTCAAACCGTGTGCAGTTCTAACGCTATCACGAAATACATCTTTTTGATCGTTGGTTTGCTTGTTCCAATGAATGTTGCTCGTAATGTCAATCACTTCTCTTGTCTTCGCTATGTTTACGATGCATGAATCAGGTGCAAGAGTCATTATATTTCTCCAAAAATTAGGTTGGGCGAAACCGCTCCATCCTTCAGAAATGATTGCATCTGCACTTAAAATCACGTTTTGATCTTCTCCCGTTTTGACTTCAATTTTTTCTTCTTCCCATTTGAAATCTTGAGAAAAAGTACTGAATGAAATAAGAGAAATTAAGAAAAGGAGATAGCGCATGAAAGTTTGATGTTAACAGGTTTATATAAAGATAACGTTAAAGAAAGCGCAGATGTTATAGTTTTGGAAGAAGAATGAACAGTTACTCGTTAAAATCCCCTAATTTTAACAAATAATGAGTGTTATTCGAACAGTTTTAGGTTGGCCTTTCATCTTTTTGGTAAAAATTTACCAATGGATCATCAGTCCTATATTTCCGCAGACGTGTAGATATACTCCAACATGTTCTTCCTATACGATTGAAGCCATTAAAGTTTGGGGACCAATTAAGGGTGTTTATTTGGGGATAAAACGAATTGCTTCTTGCAACCCTTGCGGCGGACATGGTCATGATCCTGTTCCAGAGCGAAAAATTAAAAAGGAGAAAAAGTAGCCGACCTTTCTATGGACTGGCTTTTGATTAGGGATCGGAAAGTGCCACTACTCAACTATAAACTACAAATTTATTTTTTCTGAGCTGCAAGAAAGGAAAGCAAAGGACGTTTCCGAATTATTTCGTAAAGGAAAACTGCGATTACGATAACATATTCAATTGTGACGATTGTTCGAGCTTCAATAGCAGAGCTTGTATCCAGAGCGTATATCACATAGGAAAAGAAAATCAGGAACGACCAAATAATTGGAAAGCTGTAATTCGTGAAAAGAGAAATGGCCAGAACTGGCAGAATGTACCAAGGATGAACTGTTGTTGCGAAGAGTAAATAGATAAAAAACGCTACCGTTATTCGACTCATCAATTTTTGCCAAGTATTGGTGTTTCCCCAAAAAGCTTGAACCAAAACAAGGAAAAAAGAAAGTTGTGACAAGCGAGGTCCATAAATTTTAATTGGATTCCATTCGTTAATTGTCTTGCCGTATTCAATATAGTTGTAGAAGATTAGAGAGTTGAATTCGAAGACGTTAAAGTAAAGTGTTAGGCTTTGAAGAAAGTTCGCAATGTTAGCAGTATCGAGATGAATGAGTCCAATACTCAGGGCGAGTCCAACGGTCATAATTGACAATAGGATAGTTTTTGTCCATCCTAAGTATCTTAAAAAGAAGGGAAGGAAGATCAATGGAACGAGTTTGATTTGGACAGCTATGGCCAGCCAGGATCCTCCAAGAGCAGCTTTCTTCTGAAGAATGAAATACAATGCTATGAATAAGAATGAAATCATCACACCTTCAAAGTGAACGTTTCCGGTGCATTCGACGATCCAAAGGGGATTTAGAAATAAGATCCAAATTCGATTGCTTGAAAAATTAAGAAGGCGAAGTGTTTTTAGTAAGTAAATTGCTCCGACGAGTTCCGTCAAAACGATGAGTAATTTCAGTAAGAATGTGTTGATCACAATTGAGGAGGAGAACGCAGTCGCTCCAATAAAGTACGATTGATTGACGGTTGGATAGCAGCTGTAATTTTTCCTCGACAAATCACTCATTCCTCCATAGATGTCTTGGATGTAGGCGTTGTCTCTTAAAAAAGGTTGACGAATTACTTCGGTTGGTTTATAATCAAATGCGTTGATTGAGTTCCAAGCCATTTCGCCGTCCCAGAGAAATCGATAATAATCATTTGACAAATACGGTTCAAACAACATCGAGATTACTTGTGCAGATATCGCGAGCACGGCCAATTGATTGAATTTTAGATCGCGTTGTTGAATTAGAACCAGGTATGCTATAAAAGCAAGCGAATAGGCTGTAAATAATGTTGCCAGCTGTGTTCGATCTGATTCCCAATTAATGGTAAATATCGATAAGAGAAATACTAAAGAAGCAATGCGAGTTACCCAAGAAGTATTGGATAACATAGAGTTATGCTTTTTTAGTTCTTAATTCAGAGATTGAATAAAAGAATACTAAACCGTAACCGATCGTTAGCATCAGGTGGAAAGGAACCATTCCTAAATCACCATAAATGGTACGGTTTATTGTTGTAAAGGCGAAAAGTAGCATTAGAATTCCTTCTCCAATGTTTAGGATTGAGATACTCTTTTTATCGTATTTGTTTCCAGTGAATTCACTTTTAACATTAACATTAAACTTAGGAGTTCTAACAAAAGAACTCTTGATTCCAAGATACCCTTCCATTACAGCAACACTATTGTTTAAAGCTAATCCCATAGATACCATCAAGAATTGGAAGAATCGAGCGACAAATTTTATCAATGATACAAAAGTGTTGCTTGTTTTATCTCTGTAAGAATGCCAGTAATAGAACATTAAGAACACCGTACTTACTAAGAATACTGCTCCGTATTGAAGTACAAAATTCAAGTCCGAAAAGCTATCTTTAATGTGTAAAACAGGTAGACTTAATAAAGACATCATTAAAATGAAAATGAATACTGAAGAGTTAAATAAGTGAGACATACCGTGGATACGATCACCCATTTTCACTCCTTTGGTAAAAGCAATACGTCTACGCATCTTGATAAAACATTCTGCTCCACCTTTCATCCATCTGTGCTGCTGGCTTTTCAATGCCGACATTGTAATAGGTAACTCAGCTGGTGCAATAACATCTTCTAAATATCTAAATTGCCATCCTTTAAGTTGAGCACGGTAGCTCAAATCTAAATCTTCAGTTAAAGTGTCATGTTCCCAACCACCTGCTGAAGCGATACATTCTTTCCGCCAAATTCCACCAGTTCCGTTAAAGTTGATGAAGTGTCCTGATGCGTTTCGACCACCTTGCTCAATTGCGAAGTGTCCATTAAGGCCAAAGGCTTGTAATTCTGTAAGAATCGAATAATCTTTATTAATATGTCCCCATCTTGTCTGAACAACACCTACTTTATCATGATTGAAGTGAGGCATTGTTTTTTGAAGGAAATCAGGGTATGGAATGAAATCGGCATCAAATATTGCGATGAATTCACCTTCAACTTGATCCATTGCATCATCCAAAGCTCCTGCTTTATAACCTGTTCTATCAACTCTATGAATGTGTTGAATATTTATACCTCTAGCTTGAACTTCAGCTACCTTCTTCGCAATTACGTCAACAGTTTCATCTGTAGAATCATCTAAAACTTGGATTTGTAATTTATCAGCTGGGTAATCGAAAGCAGCTGCAGTTTCAATAATTCTTTCTGCAACATATAATTCATTAAACATTGGTAACTGTATAGTTACTTTTGGAGTTGTTGCCGGATCATATACAGGTGCTGGAGGAAATAATTCTGGTTGATTTTTCTTTTTTCTTTTATTACGAACATATGCAACAGCCAAAGAAAGTTGTAGGATACTGTAGAACAGAACTAGAACTAAACAGCCGAAATAAAGGAATATTATTACTTTACTTAAAAGGTGCGACCAATAGTGCTCGATTCCCCCAGCGTCTCCCCAATCTAATAGCCAAGTTACTTTACGTCCTAAAGCGATTGGATTAAAACTATAACCTTTAGAATGCTCTTCTTCAGTTAGAATGAAATGAGACGTTGATTTATTGTACGTTTCATCTGTAATGACTAAATCATATTCTCCATAAGGAATATCATTAAAAATATAATCTCCTTTTTTATTGGTTTTAGAGGTATACTCTTTATCTGAATTTTCACTTTTGATGGTCAGATTTACATTGCTAAGAACGCTGCGCGTTTTCACGTCAATGATATTTCCATTAACTACTGTTTTTTGCGCGTACACAGTACTCGTCAAAAGTAGACCAAATACTACCAAACAGATTTTGAACATTCGTGGTGCTTTTATTTCCTTCAAATCGTAAAAATATTTTCTCGCTTAAAAACGATATTTAAAAATGGCAAATATAATCTTTATTCCCGCAAGTACAGTCCCTTTTATAGTGCCACTTACTTTTGATACACCTATGCGTTTTCTGTAATTCACTGGAACCTCACAGAATTTCATTTTTTCTTTGGATGCTTTGATCTGCATTTCGATCGTCCAACCATAGGTTTTATCAGCCATTTTGAGTTGTTCAAGTGCATCACTTTTTATTGCTCGGAATGGGCCCAAGTCCGTAAATCGAGCGCCATAAAAAAGACGAATTAATTTGGTAGCTAACCTGTTTCCAAATACTTGTTGCGGAGTTAAGGATCCTTTTTCACGTTTTCCAAGTACTCTAGATCCAATCACCATGTCATGATTGTCTTCCAGAATTGGCGCAATAACCTTAACTATTTCTTCCGGGTAATCTGAATAATCGCCATCCATGAAAACAACAATATCGGTCTTCAGTTCTCTCGATTTTTCAATCCCCTTCAGACAGGCCCATCCATAACCTCTTCTTGGTTCATCCAGAACAATTGCTCCAGCTGATTTTGCAACCTCAACAGTATTGTCGTTTGAATTGTTGTTGACAACAATAACGTGTTCAACTAGATCACGAGGAATGTCGGAAACAACCTTTCCGATAGATTTCTCTTCGTTAAAGGCAGGAATTATTACAGTAATTATCGGTGTACTCATGTAGATTTGAAAGTGCGAATTTACATATTCAATTTCACTCCATCCTTAGTAATTTCCAAAGGATTCCCATCAAATCGACCTTCTTCAGGACCGTTTTCTAATTTAAGAACACCTCTAGGGCAAACTGAAGAACAAACTCCACATCCAACGCAGCTAGAGCGAACAATGTTTTCACCTTTCTGAGCGTATGCTCTGACATCAATTCCTTGCTCGCAATACGTTGAGCAATTCCCACATGAGATACATTGAGCACCGTTTGTTGTAATTCTAAATCGAGATTTAAAACGTTGGAACAATCCCATGTAACCCGCCATTGGACAACCGAATCGACACCATACTCTGTTCCCAAGAACAGGGTAGAAGCCAACTCCGATTACACCAGAGAACGCAGCGCCAATGAAAAACCCATAGGCCGTTTTGATTGACTTACTGCTGATAAGGAATAGATCACTTTTCCCAGCAAGAAAGGCGATTGTCATGAATACAATGATGAAAATGAAAATGATAACTCCAACCAATAGGAACTTGTGTTTCTTTCCATATTTGCGGTATCCTAAATAAAGAACTGTTGCACTCGCAAGAGATAGCGCAACAACGGAAATGTAGAATGTGACTTTATTCAATGTGAAAAATCCTATTTCAAATTCTTTTTTTGTTAAGTAGGAATACAAAGTGGCTATTGTCATTAACAAGACGAAAACCATGACTGAATGAATTACCCAGCGTTCAATTTTCCATGCTTTTACGCTTTTGTTAGAAAGGTGTCTAAAGCTATCTCCTGCAGTTTCAGCAAGGCCACCACATCCACAGAACCATGAGCAATACCATCTTTTACCTACGTAATACGTCACGATTGGCGTAACAACCAAGAATAGAATTAATCCCCAGAAAAAGTAAGCCATACCAATAGCCTGGTCTGCAGAGTAGGTCTGAGCTTGAATTTTAGATCCAGTGAATCCTTCGTAGTTTAATGGCCATGATGCTATCGGATTCGAGTTGTATCCAACGTAAACAGATTTCCCATCCACAGAATTCATCGCGTCCATGATACTTGGAATTAAATCTGCAAGGATTAATTGAGAAAGGATAACAACAACTGTACGTATTAAATGATATTTACTGTGTCTGTATTTGATGATGAATTTAATTCCTAAGAATAGAATTACGAAGCTATACAACGTTCCATAAACGAACCATTGATCAGCTGGTGTTCCGCGTCTAAATTGTGAATAAACATCAAAAAGTGAAATCAGTTCGGCAAGCGAATCTCCGTTCCAATACAGTTGGATGTAGAACATTGTAAGTAAGATTCCAAAAGCAAAGCCAATAGCGCCACGGCTCGTAAGCGAATTGAACATGACATGGTTGTTCTTTATTCCTGCTGTAAGTCCAGCGTATGTGCCATACGTGTAGGTTAAAATACCAAGAGCCATGAGACCAAGAGATAATGAGAAATATACCCACGATGGATTTAAGTCTATCTGGCCGAGCCAAGCGACGAATAAAATCCCAACTCCACCAAGGGCCATTAATATCCCAATGCTCTGCGGCCAATTTAAGCTTTTGCTATAGTTGTTAAGGAAGCCGAATCGCTTTGACGGATCGAAAGTGAAAAACAAAGACCCGAGAAACATGGATGCAAATCCTGGAAGAACATAAGCGAGCCTTAAGTCCTTGAGTTTTGAACCTTGGAATGTATATCCATAGTACACGGCTACTATTCCTAAGATGAATAAAACACTTCCAACGGAGTAATACCATTTCTTACTGAAGAAAAGTCCAGAACCTGCCGCGGTTAGCAGAAATCCAATTATTTTCAAATAAGAAAGTCCCTTAGCATCTTTGTAAATCGCCCAAGAGAATAGCGATAAGCCAATCACTAGAAGTGTAATACTTAGCTTGGCTTTCCAACTCATTTCTTGAGATTGATCTCCTGCTATTGATAAGTTATCGTCGATCATTTTACTCATTTCGCCAAAATATTTTGCCACCACTTTGGCTTGTTAGATACTAATTGTGTATTGAATTTGGCATTGAATTGCTTAATCATATCATCTTCATATTTCGTGTGAAATTCGGGGTCGAAATTCGCAGATTTTAAATCCAAAAGAACATCTTCGATTGTCGCGTCGGTAATTAGCCACTCATTAAATACAAGGTGCCTCATGCGGATTCCGAAGTTGTTTATACCGATGAACTTTCTACTTTCTTTCTCGAAAACAAAGTGAAGTAATATTTCATTTTTGTCGTGCTTGTATACAAATTCTTCTTGGCCTTCTGGTAAAGTGCTTAAAACGGTTCCATAGGTTTGATATTCAATATCAAAAAATTTAGCAGAATTAAACCATTGCCCCGGAGTATATTCGCAACGCTCGCCTGTTACGTTTTTAGCAATTAACTCCCCCATGATTTTCCCTGTATACCAAACCTGCTCTATGGGGCGACGTCCGGGAACTGGATCTCTAAATTCAGCGCAATCGCCAATCGCGTAGACATCTTTCGCAGAAGTCTCAAAATGACAGTTGATCATTATTCCACGATTTGTTTCAATACCGCTCGATTTAAGAAGCGAGATGTTCGGCGAAACGCCTGCTGTCAATCCAACAAATTGGCACTCTATCGTTTCTCCCAGTTTTGTTTTGATTGCAATCGCCTCGTTGTTTTCGTTGGTCATGATCTCATCTAACTCATTTTCATAGTGCATGATCAATCCATGGTGTTTGGAAATATGATCCATTATGAAACTGGAGTCCTGATTGGGAAGCACTCCATTCCAAAAGTATTTTTCTCTAACTAAGAAGTGAACTTTAATATTTCTTGACAAGAACATTTCTGCCAATTCGATTCCAATCAATCCACCTCCTATAATGACAGCAGTTTTTAAACCAACCGAATATTTTTCAGCATATTCTAGATCTTGCTTTGAGTAAAGGCCACCAACGCGTTTTGCATCTTGTCCTTTCCAACCGAACTTATTGGGCTTTGATCCCGTAGCAAGGATCAATTTTGAATAGGAGAATTGATCTCCATTTTCCATTGTAATTGAATTGCTGCTCGTATCGATTGAATCTACTTTTGCATGAAGAAGATCGATTTTATTGTCTTCCCAAAAATGATTCTCATAGGGCTGTATGTGTTCAAACTTCATGTGTCCCATGTAAACATACATGAGCGCAGTTCTTGAAAAGAAGTACTTCGATTCAGCAGAAATAATAGTAATGGGGTCAGCACTTCGTTTACGAATGTTTCTTGCTGCAGTTACTCCTGAAATTCCATTCCCGATTATTATTATCATTCTTCAGTTTTAGATCAATTGATTTTAAGACGCTAAGAATTCACTTGTCTTAAAATCAATATTTATTAAATTAATTCGATCTCCTTTGCCATTCCGGTGTTTTCATGACACCAGATTTGTTTTTGATTATCAAGCTTGATAAAGATAATTGAAAATTTGTGATACAAAAAAGGCCAATCTTTCGAATGGCCTTTCGTATTTAGTCGAGTTTAATTCTCCTAATTTGAAATACTCTATTTCCAAACTCCTCTTTTAGAGAAAGCATCAATTCTGTTGTTAATTCTATCTTCCGGTTTAATTGCTTTCAATTCCGTTAAATATTTAGCAATCGATTTTTTAACTGTTTTGAAAGTTTCATCATGGTCTCTATGCGCGCCATTCGATGGTTCTTTAATGATGTCGTCAACGATTCCAAGTTTCTTCATATCCGTTGAGGTCAGTTTAAGTGCGCCGGCCGCTTTCTCTTTAAAATCCCATGATCTCCATAAAATGGAAGAACAAGATTCGGGAGAGATAACAGAATACCATGTGTTCTCTAACATGACAACTTTATCTCCAACACCAATACCCAATGCTCCACCAGATGCTCCTTCACCAATGATGATGCAAATTACTGGAACTTTCAAACGCATCATTTCATAAATGTTACGTGCAATTGCTTCACCTTGGCCGCGCTCTTCAGCTTCTAAACCAGGAAATGCTCCAGGTGTGTCAATGAATGTCACGATTGGTTTGTTGAATTTCTCGGCCATTTTCATCAGCCGAAGTGCCTTTCTATATCCTTCTGGATTTGGCATTCCGAAATTTCTGAATTGACGCATTTTCGTGTTCACTCCTTTTTGCTGTCCGATGAACATTACTGTTTCACCATCTAACAACCCAAAGCCACCGACCATCGCTTTGTCGTCTTTTACGTTTCTATCTCCGTGCAATTCTTGGAATTGACCATCCGTAACTGCTTCAATATAGGCCATTGTATAAGGACGATCTGGATGTCTAGACAACTGAACACGTTGCCATGGAGTTAAGTCAGAGAAAACCTTTTTTGTTTTGGCTTTCAGCTTTTTCTCCAATTCTTTGATCGATTCCGTCATGTCCACTTCTGTGGTTTCACCAATTTCCCTGGTTTTAACAATCTGGTCTTCTAGTTCCTTTATTGGCTCTTCAAAATCTAAATAGGTCGCCATAATTTTTTTTATCTATTTGAGCGGCGAAAGTTACAAAAATTGTTTCGTTGTTATACCTTTATAATATGATAATATTTCCTCCTGCTAAGGTCAATTTAGGACTCAATGTACTCTCAAAAAGAAGCGATGGTTACCACGCGATTGAGACATGTATGCTTGAGGTGCCCTTGTGTGATGTTCTTGAAATACAGAAGTCTGATGTGTTTCAGTTTAAATCAACAGGATTGGAGATTAATGGAAGTCATGAGGAAAATTTGTGTGTTCTGGCTTTTCGAATGTTGGAAAATGAACATAATTTATCATCTGTGTATATTCATTTGAGGAAGATTATTCCAATGGGGGCTGGATTGGGAGGTGGATCTTCCGATGCAACTTCGATTCTTTTGGGATTGAACGAGTTGTTCGAATTAAACCTGTCAGATGAAAAATTGGAAAGCTACGCTTCTCGATTGGGGAGTGATTGTGCTTTCTTCGTTAAGGGCGGTTCGCAATTAGGATCGGGTAGAGGGGAGGTTTTGAATCCAATCTCAATCGATTTATCTGGGAAGTTTTTGAAACTCATCAATCCTGAAATTCATATTGGAACATCTGAGGCATATTCGAATGTTCATTTCATTGATAGTTATTCGATTGCCGATGCGTTAAAAAATCCCATAGTGTCTTGGAAAGATCAACTTCAGAACTCGTTTGAGGAATTTGCTTTTAAAGCTCACCCTGTCTTAAATGAGATCAAAAAAGCAATGTACGATGAAGGCGCTCTTTTTGCAGCAATGTCAGGAAGTGGCTCTACCCTTTTTGGAATTTACAAGGAAGAACCTGAATTGACAAGTGCTTATGAGTCAGAGTGGGTTTTTGAATTGTAAAGATGCTTTTCTAATTCCTATGAATTGGCTCTGCTATTACTAAATAAAGGCATTGACAGAATTATAAAAGTTAGGGTTTTACCAATTTCTTAGTAACCACATTCCCATTGTCCAAAGTGATTTTTACAATGTAAATTCCTTTTGAGAAATTAAGAATATCCAAAGATGTAGAAGCATTTGACGTGTCAACGGATTTTACAATTTTCCCGCTTAAATCAATGATCGTTATGTTCTTTAAATTCGATTCACTTGAGGCGATTGTAACCGAGTTTGAACTTGGATTCGGATACAAAGCCACATTGTCACGCAATTTGATTTCAGAGAGGCCAACATCACTGTTTGGATTCGCTTCGAAATGGAAGACCCCTCCTAAATCTTGTCCAACGAACATGTTTAAGTTTCCGTCGCCATCAATGTCTTTCACTGCAAATGAACTGTAAGCCTCAACATCGATACTTAAATAGTGATCGGATACCAAATGAAACTGCTGACCTGTTCCCAAATTGTTATCGATACTGTCATAATAGATTAATTTTCCCAATTCAGATCCAAGGAACAATTGAGTTACGTTGTTTTCTCTGAAGAAGAGGGGCGAAGCAAATACATCCGGTTTATTGCTCACGATGTCAATGTTTCCAAGTTGAATATTCGCCAATTCGAAAGAAGGCGTGGTAGCCGTTCCGATGTTTCTGTAATAATGAATTTCACCTGTTTTGGATCCTATTATTAAATCCAATAAACCATCATTATCAAGATCAAACACCTGAGGATGCGTGTACCCGAAAGAAGCAATTAGGGTAGAAGTATTGTCCAAATACCCAACTTGAGGTGATCCAAAAACGGCACCAGCGCCAATTGAATTGTTTTGGTAATACACCAATGAGCCGTCTTCCATTCCTAAAAACATATCCTCGTCTCCATCACCATCCATGTCGCCAAATGTTGGGATGGATCTCAGCCCAAAATTCTCTTGATCCAGATTAAAAAGATTGTAGTCGATGTATGTGAATTCAGGTAGGCTTGCTGTTCCTGTGTTTTTGTAGTAAGCAATTGTACTTTCTTTATCCAAGGTCGGAACGTACCTGAAGAAATTCCCAACAATTAAATCATCCAATCCGTCTTCATCAAAATCGAAAATAACAGGAACTGTTCCTGTACCGTGTTCGATCATTTCATTTTGAAAGAGGTTGTTCGCAGTAAATATAAAGTTTGGGACCGCGTCCGTTCCGATGTTTTTGTAGTATCGAATACTTGTTTCGTTTTCAGAGATGTTTTTAGCGTTTGCGGTCACCAATAAATCGCGAATCCCGTCAAAATCTACATCGACGTAAAACGACGCTGGAAATAACTGAATATCAGCGGGTGTTGTGTTTGAAGGGAAGTTATCGTCAACAGAAACCATCGAGGAGTTTGTATTGGGTGCAGTTCCATTGTTAGTCAGCAGGGTTAAATTAGGGTGTGCAACGTCTCCAATGACCAAATCGTAAACGCCTGAATTATCGATGTCAATTGCCAAAACTGTTGATCCAGCGTGTTTTTTGGCTCCTTTTACAGTGCTTTCGTTTTGTCCTGCAACGCGCAATGGATTGGATATATTACTTCCCACACATGGGAAATCAGGATCATTCAGAATAATGGTGTTTGTCAAAGCTGCCTCACCAAATAATCCCCAACATTCGTTTTGAAGAATGAACTCCAACGAGTCAGGAATTCCATAGAGTTCCATACTTTGATTTTGATGGTATTCCAAGTTTTTGCCACCTTGGTGAAAGGTCAATACATCCATGTCGCCATCGAAATCTACATCGACAATTGCAGGAATATCTGAAGAGTTAACATACAATTGACTCGACCCATTTACATATTCGGAGTAGACCAAATCCGATGCTAACACCCATTGTATTCCTGTTCCAATGGTTCCTACATTGCGGTAAACCTTGATTCCAGCGAGGCCATAAGTCCAAAGATCTTTGCGTCCATCATTGTCGTAATCAACCATCGTCGCTCTGTAGCGCACGTCTGATGGGAAGTTGACTTTAGAACCATATGCCAATTGATAAAACTTCGTTCCGCCTTGATCTTCTTGCGTATAGACTCGAATATTGTCGTTGCTACGGTCGAATATGAATAAGTCCATATCACCGTCGTAGTCGTAGTCAAAATCAGAAATTTGCACATAGTTTAAACCACCTCCCCAAGGATTTGTGAGTGCATCGCCACCTTGTTTGACAATAATAGAATTATCGTATTCAAAACCGAATTGACCGTGCGCAAATCCACTGATAAGCGTGATACAAATTAAAATAACGTGTTGTTTGATTCCCATAGCTTTTAAAGAGTAGTCTAAAATTATAAATTATTGCCCAATAACTATATGTAAGAACGAGGCAACTTACCAATAAGTTTGAAGTCTTACCGATAAACAGACTCTATTATTTAATTATGAAAAAAATATACCTCACCGCATTAAGCATCGCTTTTATGGGTTTTTCTTATGCTCAGGACAGTGCTAACGTATTGTTTATTGGAAATAGCTACACCTATTTTAATAATATGCCGGGCTTAATCAGCGACCTTGCTGCCTCTCAAGGCGACTTTTTTGAATCAACTTCTCAAACACCCGGAGGATTGACTTTTAACGGCCATGCTTCGAGCGCAGCAACTTACACCGCAATTAATAGTGATTCTTGGGATTATGTTGTTCTACAAGGGCAAAGCCAAGAGCCTTCTTTTTCTGATGCTCAAGTGAATACTCAAACATTGCCGTATGTGATGCAAATTGCGGACAGTATTAATGCAAACAATGATTGCTCGGATATTCTTATGTATATGACTTGGGGTCGGGAAAACGGTGATCCTCAATGGGCGCCGATTTCTACGTTCGACTTAATGAATGCACGCTTGCGGCTAGGCTATATGAGAATAGCAGATTCTGTTCAAGCATCCATTTCTCCAGTTGGATCGGCTTGGAAGTATGTTAGAGACAACAATCCCGGAATTGGATTGTACAATGCTGATGAATCACATCCAAGTCTTCACGGTTCTTATTTGTCAGCTTGTGTTTTTTATGCATCGATTTATAGAAAATCACCAGTAGGAGCGCCATTTATCAGTACGATTAGTCAAGCGGATGCGGATGTATTGCAAGCCGCTGCCGCATTAGCGGTTCTGGATAGTTTGGATCAATGGCATTTACACGATGAATCGGAGCACACACAAGCGGATTTCACGTATGTGGTCAACGGATCAAATGTTACCTTCACAAACGAAAGTCTTAGAGCGAGTTCGTATTCTTGGGATTTTGAAGATGGACAGAGTTCAACAAATGAAAATCCATCAATTTGGTATTCTGGAGTTGGAACATATACTGTTTCATTGATTTCAGAAAGCTCTTGCGATTCAGATACGATTGAGTATGACGTGACAATTCTACAGGCCTCGATTAATGAGAATCAAGATTTAGGATTGAGTTGTGCTCAAGTTACTCCAGGTGTTTTTAAAGTGCTGGGAGCCAAAGCTGTTGATTTAATTACGGTAGTCGATGCTACGGGAAGATTCATCTCAGAATTAACAAGTACAACGATTGATCTTTCGAAAGAGCCTTCTGGAATGTATTTAATTTCGATTCAATTGGAAGATAAGATTCAACGGTTCCGAGTTCTTAAATAAAAGTAACCCCTAGATGGTATGGATCAGGTCGTCTAGGTGTTTTCTCACCTTTGCTCCGTGTTGTGTAATATCTTCTTCATGTCGGTAACCAACAGGAATGGCCAAAGTAGGAGTTAAGTTTTTATCTGAGAGCCCAAGAATCTCACTGTATTTTGCAGGATCAAATCCTTCCATAGGAGTTGCATCAATTCGAAGAGACGCGCAAGTATGCAAAAGTTGACCCAGAGCGATGTACGTCTGCCGCGTCGACCAATTCAATATTTCTTGTTCTGATCTGGCATTCATTTCTCCTTTGATTCGGTTCGAAAAACCATCTAAATTTTCAATTCTTACATTTCTTGTATGTGAGATAAGTTGCATGTAAGAATCAACGTCTGTGTCTTTAATTTTCGAATACGAACACAAAACGAATAAATGAGAAGCATCCGCAACTTGGCGTTGACCGTAGGAAGCTTCCACCAACTTTTCTCTTAATATATCCGACGCTACAACGACTCCAGTAAAGGATTGAAGTCCATAAGAAGTTGGTGTTAAACGCAGGGATTCTTTCAATGTATCAAAATCGGAGTTGCTAATTTTCTTTTCAGCGTTAAATTTTTTTACGGCGTATCTCCAATTAAGGTCTTCGATGACTTTGTTCATTTCTTGATTGTTTGATAGAACAAATGTATAGTTTTCGATTTGATTTATGGGTTGAACATCAAATCAGAATAACCATCACAAACAATGAAATGCAAACAATAACGATGATGGAAGCAATGGCACTGATTTGAATCTTACTTTGTCTTTTGTCCTTGATCAGTTTTGCTCTAAACGCTTTCTTGTACTCTGCGCTAATTGTGCTTTTGTACTCGAGTGAGTTTATTTGACAGCCTCCTTTAGTGTTCTTTTTATTTTAAAATAAGGTATCATTACTGAAGGCGCACCTTGAGCATAAGAGCCTATTTCATATGTGTTGTAATGGAAGCGCGAAATCGTCGAATGTAAACCAACCTTCCTCTTCACCGCCGATCAAATGGCCTTCGGAGATATTCGTTCCTTCGTATTCGCAAGAGAGTATTTCACCCCTTGAATTTTTTGTCGTGATAATTCATCATTGTTTTTTGAAGATCTCTACCGCATTTTTATTCTGATCCATCTATGAGACAAAGGTTATTCGTTGTCTCGAATTTTCTTTATGAACTCGGGAGATAACTCAACATGTCAATTGTATTCGCTAGGGATATCGCTTATAGGAAGAACTTCAGGGGCCAAATCGATCGCTCCAATGCTATCCAATTCTTCTGGTGTAACTGACGGGCGTTCATTCCCGGCAATTACCCTTTCCATTATAAAATTTACAGCGATTTCGGCTTTTTCTTTTGTCTCAAACCCTTTTATCCCTTGAACTGCAGGAATGTGTTTTTGATTCAATATCATTTTTGTGCCTCTAAATACTTGATAACACCAACCCACATTTTGAAGGTAATAGACCTTTGAAGAATATTTTGGGATGCTGGTCTGCTCCGAATTTTTCTCAAGTTTAACATCTAGGTCATCTGTGTTTTCAGTGCCGCAAGAGACCATTAGAACTCCAATAAATATTAAGAATGCGTATTTCATTATTGAAATATAACCTTTTCTACGTGTACGACTTGTCCTAAGTTGTTCGTTAATTGAACAAAATAATTCCCCGTTGGAAGGTTTACTCTGTTCACTTTAAATCCTAAATTGTTTTTTGTGATTGACAATGCGCTCGTTGCATTTTTTCCGTCAAGCATGATCAATTGTAACTCTACTTCTTTCAAATCGGTTTGAACCGTAAAGCTTGTGGCAACTGGATTTGGGAATATTTTCGTGTTTGAAGTGTTCGCTAATTCTTCCGTTCCTAAGATTCGACGGTAAGCATACACATCATCTCTAAATTCGCCGTCGTAACCTGTTCCTACAAAACCTAAGTCTTGTTGAATAAAGGAGATCGCATTTGATCTTCCCGTTCCTGGGAAATCCGCTCTCTGAGTCCAACTGTCCACAAAGAAATTGTATTCCCATAAGTCGTTTGTATAGTTGAAACCAACATCTTCACCCAAGCAAATAAAGCCAGTTGGAAATTGTCCCCATGACGCAGCACCTTTTCTTGCTGTTCCTGGGAAGTCTGCTTTTTGCGTCCACATGTCTGTTGTTGGCTCGTATTGCCAAAAGTCGTTAACCATTACACCTTCATCACCTGTTCCAACATAACCTTGTCCGCCCATGCTAAATGCTGCAGCTTCTTTTCGAGCTGTTCCGCCAAAGTCTGCAACTTGTGTCCACATGTTTGTTGTTGCATCGTATTGGTACATGTCTTTTTGAAGACCGTTTGCGTCAATTCCAGTTCCAACATACGCCTTTTCGTTTAAAACAAATGCAATGGCTTGTCGTCTTGCTGATCCAATAAAATTTGATTTTTGACTCCACGCGTCAGTATCTTCATCAAATTCCCAGAGGTCATTAAAGAAGGGGTTGGAATCACCTTGGCCTAAGCAAAGGTATCCTTTGTTTTCTATACTGAAAGAACAGGCGTTTCCTCTGTCAAGTCCATCTCCAGACAATCCTCCAATTGAAGGTTCGTCATCCCAATCGTCCTGCCAAAATGTGTAAGAAAACATTGACCTTCTAAATCCTCCATCGTCAAGTCCGCCCATAATGTATCCTTCGCCATTAACGACGAAAGCCGAAGCGACCGAACGAGGGGCTCCATTAACAGAATCTTTCTGAACCCATTGGTCTTGGGAAAAAGCATGTCCACTAATTAATGTTGCGGCAAGTAGTATTAGATTGAATTTCATACTTATTGAATAATAATTTTTTGGCTTCCTATCCTTGATCCATTGCTCTGACCTGTCAAGTAATATACTCCAGCAGATAGACCGTTTACGTTTAATGTTTTCGTGTATGCTTCAGAAAGGACAACTTGGCCGTGCATATTTGTCAGGGTTAACTCTTCAACAGGCGCAGATAAATTAACGTTGATCACATCTGTTGTTGGATTTGGATAAATTGAAATCGCATTTTCCAATTCATTTACTCCAACTGTGTAATACGGATTGTATTCGTGCATGCTAGCTTTTTTACCAGAAGTTCCTTTTCCAGTTCCAACATAGGCCCTGTTATTAATGATCATCGCGATAGCTCCTTTTCTTGCACTTCCACCGTAAGAAGCTCTGACATTCCAACTGTTCGATCCTTCATTGTATTCCCATAAATCCCCAAGAGATCCGCCGTTGGTTCCCATACAAACGAACCCTCTTGATCCGATTGAAAATGTTGTAGCATTTGCTCTTTCGCTAGAAGGAAGATTTGCTCTCTCAATCCATTGATCCAAACTTGGTTTGTATTCCCACCAATCTTTTCTGTAATAATCTTGATCCGTACCCAATCCAGCGTATCCTTTCCCGTTAAGAGTGAAGCTGCTTAGCTGGTACCTAACACCTCCAGGGAAATTTGTTTTCTGTGTCCACAAATCATTTGTCGAATCGTATTCCCACGTTTGATTGGAGTAATTGTTAGGACCTAATTTACCACCCACCAAATAGGCTTTATCTCCTGCTGAGAATGCAGTTGTAAAGTACACTCCAATGCCTCCGAATCCTGGGAAATTTGCTTTCGCTATCCAAGAATTAAGTATTGGATCGTACTCCCATAAATCGGCAAGTTTTGAAGCGCCAACTTCTGTTGCTGTTACCGTATTGATTCCAGTTCCAATGTATCCTTTGTCATTTATAGAGAATGCGATTGCATTTCTTCTAACGGATCCTGGAAGGCTTGCGACTTGGCTCCATGCATCTAATGTAGCATCGTATTTCCAAAGATCATTGTAAACAACTTCAGCTGTATCAATTCCTGTCCCGATATATCCATAATCGCCAATACTAAAAGCCACAGCTCTTTCTCGTTTAAGCCCTGAGAAATCTGACATCTTCGTCCAAGTATTTTCAATTTGCCCGAAACTTGTTCCGATTATTCCAATAAATAATGCGAGTACTATTTTTTTCATACAGTTAATTAAGAATGAATTTATTCGAGTGTACAAGGGCTCCGTCAACTTTTACGTGATAGATGTATGTTCCACTTTCATTGTTTCCTTTGTTAAAGCGAATTACTCCATTTTGAGATTCTTTTGTGAATATTTTTCTTCCCATCATATCAAACACGTCAATCGAATAAGAATTCAAATTGTTTGATTTGAAATTAATGTGATCATTTGAAGGATTCGGGAAGGTTGAAAATTCAGTAATGTCGAATTTCTTATCCAAAGTTGCATAAGGATTGAATTCGTAGAGGTCATTGAAGTTTGTACCATTTGTTCCAATTCCAATAAATGCTCTTTCTCCAATATTGAAGCCACTTGCAAAGCGTCTTGATGTTCCTGGGAAGTCACCGGCAAAATTCCAAATATTTAAGCTTGGGTCGTATTCCCAAACTTCACTTGTTACATCTGAAAGTCCGAATACACCATAACCTGATACAATGTATCCTTTTCCATCATGCGTTAAAGCAACGGATGCTCTTATAGCTAAACCTGGGAAAGCAGCTCGCGGTGTCCAGGAATCAATTGAGGCTTTGTATTCGTAAATTGATGTGCCGTTTTTAATGTAGCCTTTTCCATTTAAAACGAATGCAGAGTTCCATACCGATGCAGTGAAGGGGGCTGGATTTTTAGTTGACCATATTTCTGTAACTGAATCAAATTCATAAACGATACTTCCAGAAACATAATAACCTTTGTCTCCAATTGCGAACGCCGCTCTGTTTCCAGGTACTATTGGACACATGACAACGGGAGTCCATAAATTCAGCGTTGGATCGTATTTATAAAGCATTTGATCTCCTAATGTACCTCCAGCTAAATACCCAAAATTTCCTATAGTCATTTTTATTACGCCGTAGTTTCCATTTCCATTGTTTCCAATATAATCTGCTTTTTGAGACCACGAATTTGTTGCAGGATCGTATTCCCACCAGTCTGACATTACAATATTGGGTCCTGCTCCATTGTAGTGTCCTAATCCAAAGTAACCTTTGTTACCAATAGACAATCCAGTTCCTCTGTGTCTTGCGTTAGAGCCAAAATCAGCTCTTTTTTCCCACCAAGCCGATGCGTCAAAAGACATTAGGGCAGCGGCAAAAACAAGTATGTATATTCCTTTAATCATTAGTGTATAATTACGTGACCATTTTTAACAATACGATCTTCATATTGAATTGAGTAGATATAACTTCCAGACTTAAGAGCAGTAACGTTAATGCTGTTAAGGTCGGCTTTCAAAGCTTCAGTATAAACAATTTGTCCAGTGAGGGAAGTCAATGAAAGTGTCATTTTTTCCATTGGAACTTCTTCTGCCCAATCGACGTCAATGTTTAGAATATCTGTACTAGGATTTGGAAATGCATTTACGGATATATTGTCTAAGTTTTTCTCCAATAGTGCCAATGAATAATCGAATTTCCAGAAATCTTTAAAGTTGGTTCCGTTCGTTCCCAATCCAACATAAGCGACTCCGTTTAGTGCAGCAGCGGAAAGGTACCTTCTTGCTATTCCGTCGAAATCGTCAATTCGAGTCCAAGTGTCTGTTGTAGGATCAAGTTCCCACATGTCCTTGAAGTTTGTTCCACTTGAAATATCAACTCCTGTTAAAACGTATCCTTTTCCTCCTAATGAAAATGCTGAAGCTTCCATTCGAGTAATTAAACCTTCTAAAGGATCATCTCCAACATCTTGAATTTGTGTCCATGAGTTCAGTGCTGGATTGTATTTGTAGAAGTCAGCAGAAGACGAACTTCCGGTTTCTCCTGTCCCTGCGTAGCCGTAACCTCCAATTGAGAAGGCAACACCTGACATCCGCGCTCCACCGGGTAAAGGCGCAATTTGAATCCACGAGTCTGTTACCGGAGTGTACCTGTAAAAGTCAGCAGAGCCTGTTCCTGTTCCAACGTATCCATAACCGTTCACAGTAAATGAACTTGCTCCACGTCTTCCCACACCTGGGAAATCAGCAATTTGCGTCCATGTGTTTGTCGCTGGATTGTATTTAAAAAAGTCTTGAACCAATTGCGCTGATAGAACTCTTCCCGTTCCTACATAGCCAATGTTGTCGATAGCAAATCCTGCCGCATGATAACAAAGACCGCCACCGTAATTTGCCTTTTGTGACCAAGAAGAAGTTGCAGGATCGAATTCCCACCAATCTTCAAAAAGAACATTGATACCCGCTCCATTGTAATGACCAAGCCCCGCATAAATTTTATTTCCAAGCGCAAGCATGGTTGTTCTGTGCCTTGCAGTTCCGCCGAAATCAGTTTGCTGAATCCAGCCTGCAGCCGATGTGGAAAAAGCTATAAAAACGACTAGTAGTGCGTAAAATAATTTCATTATTCAATGATTAATTTTTTATCGTAAACCTGCGTGTCGCTTTGCAGACGAACAATATAGAATCCTGGAGACAGCGTCGAAACTTCAATATTTTGGTTGATCTCTATAGTTTGATCAAGGACCACTTTGCCTTCAGTATTTAAGATTGAAACGTTGCCCGAATAATTTCCTCCGAGTTGAAAAGAATTACGCGCCGGATTTGGGAAGATCGCAAATGGATCATCTGCCAATTCAGTTGTTCCAAGAACCCCTTCGTTAATTGTAAGTGTGTATGCACCCATCTCAGTTCCCCAACCTTCAACAACAATGTAGAGTGAATCGTGCCCAGCTGTTGCGAAATTAATTTCCGATGAGGTTCCACAACTGGCGTAATCATCATTCAGTGCCAATGTTATTCCCCATTTATCTTGAACAGATAGGTACGTATCAAAAGACGAACCGCACAATGAAGCGTTTATCGATGTTAAAGTTCCAGGTGTGATTAGGTAATAAACATCAGGTGAATTGTAAGCTGGGTTTTGATTGCTATAGCAAAATGAATTGTCATAAGATTCTGAATATGGAATTGAAGCCACGATTCGAGGATCAGAAGAATCGTCGCCAATATAACTTGAGCAATCAATACCGTTTTCAATTTCAATTATGAAATCGGTAACTGATCCCCACGTAAACCCTAAACATGGATCCAACGGTAGAGATTCGTTTTCTGCTTGCAATACTCTCATTTTCGTTTGACCAGACAATGCGCCTGCAGGAATACTAACTACATAGTTAGCAGGCGCCATAGGTGGCGATCCTTGCCAAGTAAGAACTTCTTCCGAAGGTTCAAATAAATTATTTGCATTAAAATCAATCCAGACCGTTGCAACGTTTCCATAATTTCCTCCACACGTCCCAAATTGTATAGTCATAACGTATCCCGAACCAGCATTAACTGTTGTTGTTTCAACCAAGTATTCTTCAACGCCTAAAACGCCTGGGCAACCAACATAATTAATTCCACCTGAAGTGCCCGTAAATTGTAAGCCTTGTAATTGGGAGTCGTTTGCACTAGACGGGCCACCTGTCATGCAATATTGGCTTTGGGCCATTAAACTTATTGAAAAGATAAGTGTAGTTAGTAGTATTTTAATCATGCGCGTTTGGTTCGAATATAACAATTTGTCAATATATGAATATTAATTTATTTACATGTCTGAGAGACGAGCTTTTAGCAGATAAAGTTGGCTTCCTAGAAGAGATAAATAGTATATCGTTAATAACTTTTGAAAACATGATAAAAAACGAACAGAAATTTCTTGCAATTTTAAGGATCAACGACAAAACTACAATTATGCAAGCAGAACATACTTTAGACGACCAAATTCAAGATTTAAAAAGCCAATTGACAGGCGATATGTTTCAAGATATGGATCTAAAAGATAAGATTCACAATCTGGAAATGCAGGCGAAGGGTGTTAAACCAACAGATAGTCACTTTGACTGTGTAGGATGTGGATCTTAGTTTAAACAGAAGGTTTGGACAGCGGGTGATCGAAAGATTGCCCTTTTTTATTCTCGATACTTTTAATTCATTTGGGAAGAATGGGCTGATTTAATTTAGATGGTTATAACCCCTGTTGTGCTTCTTTTAGTTATCAATAATACTCTATTTCTCGATCTTCAGATCTGTAAATTTCATTCCCCTTCAACGTCGTTTTTTTTGAGATTATTCCTTCACGACTTTAACAGAAGAACTATAACTTTCTCCCACCACTTGGATGAAATAAACTCCTTGTTCTACTGGTAATTCTATTTGTACTTCTTGGGTATTTACTTGGAGCTCTCTCTCGAGTCTTCCTTGTAAGTCATAGATAAAGATCTTGGCGGGTTCATTTTTCGGTAAAACAATTGTTGTTAAACTATTTGTAGGATTAGGAAAGAAATAAAGTTCTTCATCTAAGGTCGATACAACTTCTAAATTATCTGTGGTTATCGTCTGGCAAGAAGATGTTTCAAGACGGAGACACAAATCATCAAGATAATAATAAGATGACCAAGCAGCACCAATTCCAGTTGATTCAAAAACTACTTCTTCAACTTCTTCAAAGCAGCCAATCATTAAATTCGTATATGCAGAATCAGCTATGAAATTAGTCTCCAGGGTAAACCCAATTAATGGAATCTGAGATGATACCATAGGAGGAAAAATCTAGTTGTGCGTTATCTATAAATGCAATAGTAGGACCATTTTCAATATATTCTATATAAAAAAGAACCTCGAAACAATCAATGTGAAGCGGAGATAAATCTGCAGCGTTGACTTTCATTGAGAAAGTATATGACAAACCCACCTCTAAAGGTTCAAATGTAGTCCTCAAATATTCTCTAGCTGCTGGGGGCGGCCCATCATGAAAAGGATAAAACCCTGCATAGGCAGAATCAAGCATGTCATGTGTCTCTTGATAACCTTTAAATGTGTTTGGAATATTAGCCTCGTCTGTTCCACAGATGTGATAATAATCGCAGGTTCCATTAGCATCATACCAACCAACAGCTGTAGTTATTTGGTCATTCGGAAATATACTCCAGTAGTCTGGGCAAGATGTATGAAGTTCAAAGGAGCCGTTTGGTAAAAGATTTTGACTAAAACCGTTCAAAACACCCATCATGAATATGACTATTAAACCTAGTCTCTGTGTAAAAATTTTCATGTCGTTTGTTGTTGTTTAATGTTTGCCAACGGCCTGGCTAAAGACCACTTTAGTGGGCTTTAGCCATTGTTGTAGCACGTTTATTCTTTTACAATCCTTAGTACAGCCTTTTTATGCTCACTGGTGATCTCAATGAAATAAACACCATTTTTTCCTTCAAGAATAAATTCAATTCGATCAGAAGCATCGAATTTACTTTGTAATACTCTTTTTCCCATTGAGTTCCTCACGGTCACATTTATGTTGTAATAAACCTCCGCAAGATCAATTCTGAGGTTGCCTTTGGTTGGATTGGGATATATGAAAGTCCTATCGACTTGACCGTTTTCTGTGTTCACGGACGAGATAGTAGAACAAAAGGCCATGTCGTTGACGGCCAAGATCATCTCATCACCTATGAATCTTCCAATATTGAGGAAGCTCAGGGCATTGTTGTGATAGTGGTGTCCCGCTTCATCGGGTGAATCCGTATTCTCGATCCAGAAGGGTTTGGTGTCGACAAATCCAACAGTGCCTCCGTACTGTGTGTCGTTGCACCCCACATTTTCCTGAGCAACAGAGACGATGTCCTGGATGTCTTGTATCCATCCCCCGTAGGATCCATATCCACCATGTCCTGAACTGGCAATGACCACCGGTAGGTTCGGGAGTCCCAAGTCGTTCCTAACATCGTTCACCAGGTGGTGCAGGTTGCTTTCGTATTCGTTGAGGAAGGCATTGGAGGCACCATCATTCCAACCTTGGAACCAAGCGAAGCCAGCGATCTCGAAATCCGTAATGCCAATGTCTGGGAATTCCGTGCCGATATTCTGAGTCACAAGATCTACCGTCTCGATCATTTTGGTGTAATATGGTCCTGTTGTTCCACCAGCTGATGGTGGCCTGAAATCCTCAGCCAAACTCAAGCCACCCCAGGCTGTCTTAACAATAAGGATCGGATCTACGTAGTATGCGTCTATCTGTTGGGCAAACATCAATTCAGGTCCTATCAGATCGGAAAAGGCCCCTTGACCTACTGTAACATTTTCTCGGATAGTGTCTGAGCCTCTATCGAAGTACAAATAGGCATCGTCCAAAACACTCCAGTTCCCATTGGTTCCTAGCATTGACCATTGACCAGAAGTATCATTCGCCAAAACATCCACCAGTGTGTTAGGGGCGGGGTTCCCACCGTTAGCGCCTGTCAATGATGCTTCAACAACTCCAGCTGGATTTGTTAAAGTCCATGAAACCTCACCTCCGTATGCACCCGGAGTATTAACAATAACATAACAAGCAACTCCGTGTTCAAGGGTTATTGTAGCAGTACCTGCAAAACCTCCAGATAATGTTTCTGTTGCCGCTACAACTCCGTTTTGTACAAAGTCATATGTCCAGCCGTTCCAACCGTCTCCATATGAATCCGCCATGTCGAATGTGAAATCACATGTTGTAGGAGGCAGAGGAGTACAAGATGGTGTAAATGTCGACACTGTATCACCAGCAAAACCGTTCGATCCTTCATAGATCTTCCCGTACCCCTGCATATTGGACTGCCCCGCCAATACGAAAACCTGAACAGTTTGCTGAGCAGACAAATTGTTTAGGGAGAAACTAAGAAGCGCGAGCGCCACAATAATTACATTTTTACTTATGTATGGTTTTGTCATAACAGTTGGTTAATGTCTTTTGGAGATTTAGAGATATATTGGCATGTGCTACAACTGTTTAGCATTTCTTGGATGTAGTCTTTTATTGAATAATAATTTTTTTTGTTAATTTAAATTCGGTAGAAGAAATAGATATGTAGTAAATTCCTTTCGACAAATGATCGATTTGCAAAGGGGTATCTATTTTTTGAGTTTTTGAATAAGCAATCGCTCCCAAGTTATTAACGATTTCTATATCAACAGAATCTGAAAAACCTTTTGAATTAATCATAAAACCTCCATTAGACGGATTAGGAAAAATAGATACATTATGATTCTGATCTATTAAATTAATTCCTACGTTGAGAGGGCGAAGTTTTACTATCCAGCAATCAAAATCCCCATAATTATCACTTACTGTACCATCGGAAGATTTAGAACTTCCTGCAATAATGAAACCGTCATCCGAAGTTTGCTCAATTGAGCTAACAAAATCCCATTGAGAACCGCCATAATTTTCTTCCCATTCCATATTTCCTGATCCATCTAATTTGAAAACCCAAAAGTCTGACTCTCCAAAATTAGAACCAACATCTATATTGTTAGATCGACTGCTGCAACCTACTATGAAACCATTATCATTTGTGTTTTGAATATAGCTGTGTCTATCAGATTCTGTTCCACCATAATTTTGTTCCCATTCAATACTGCCAATTTCGCTTATTTTTAAGACCCATATATCATAGCTACCATTCGTTAACGTGCTATCTAAAGTATTGTAAGAACAGAAGTCGCCAGTAGCGATAAATCCTCCATCATTGGCAACAATCATTGAACTTAAACTTTGGTCGCAATATCCACCGTAATTTTGTTCCCACTCTATATTTCCTGAAGTATCTAATTTAAAAATCCAAAAATCCTCTTCTCCATTATTACCACCTACGTCATTATTTGCTGATTCAGATGAAGTACCAATAAGGTATCCCCCATCAGCGGTTAGAAGAAGAGACTCTACAAATTCCTGCCCAGTTCCACCATAGGTATTTGCCCACTCGATATTGCCAGTCAGGTTAAGTTTTAGAACCCAGCAGTCGTCGCTTCCATAGTTATTACCAACCTCTCCATCATCTGAATCGGATTCTCCAGCAACGAGATATCCTCCATCTGCGGTTTGTAGAATAGCACTAGCCTGATCGGTGAGACTTCCACCATAATTCTTTTCCCATTCTATATTTCCTGAAACATCTAATTTGAAAACCCAAAAGTCTGACTCTCCATAATTAGCACCTACATCTCCATCACTCGAAAGGGATGATCCAGCTACAATATACCCCCCATCGGTAGTTTGTTGGACATCCCTAGCATAGTCCCATTTTGTCCCACCATAATTCTTTTCCCATTCTATATTACCTGTTTCATCTAACTTGAAAACCCAACAGTCTCTATTTCCATAATTAGAACTTACATCTCCATCGTTGGAACCAGATGCTCCGACAACAATATAACCACCATCGGTAGTTTGTTTAATTATTCTAGCTCTATCCGATTCTGTTCCACCATAATTCTCTTCCCATTCTAAATTTGGCTGAGCAAGTAACTGATTATTAGAAATTAGTAGGGTAAATAAAATAATTGAGACAAGATACTTATTTAACATATTTGAGTTTTTTTTGATGTTAATTGATCGTTGATTACATCCAACGTTTTGCTAAACTGCGTTTTAATGTAGTTTAGGTTTTGTTGGCAAACGTTTTTACTGTTTAATTACTCTTACACAACGATATTCACCATCTGAGTAAGTGATTTTTAACAGGTAAATTCCAGCAGCTTCAGGAAGCTGATAGCTATAATGAGTATCGGGTGTTACTGTTTTGGTTTGAATCACCTTCCCACTAAGGTCCAATGCTGAAATTGACAATTGGTCTTGACGGGTGCCGAAATCTATTTGAATTTCACCAGTGGTGGGATTTGGGAAAACATGCAAATCGTCTTTGACTAACTCAGATAAACTAGTAATCGTTAATACAACAGTGGATTCACATCCATCGAAATCAACCACTGTTACAGTCTGAAGACTTCCTGTGGTATCAATTGAAATTACATATGGCTCTACACCCCCCGTCACAACAACATCATTACTTACCATGCTGATATTCATGATATCCAGCAAGCAGCAGAGGTCAGGATTACCATTGCCGACAGGTTGTCCATTCGGGTAATAGAGGTCAATGATGCCCTGAAGGATGTTGGTTCTTTGCAGCGCTTCGGCTGCATTATAAGTCAATGACTTTTGGTAATGCCATCCTACACCATAATCAGGATCGGAGGTGGGACCGTCCACATAAATATTTGGATACACAAATAAGGCGTAATTGATGAATGACGCATTGTCTTGTGGAATGAGATTGAAGTAATCTTGAAGTCTATTGTAAACGATAAGCGAAGCTTCAATATTGAGCAAATTCAAGGTGTCTTGTACTGCACTTGAATCTTGTGGAAGGATTCCAAAAACATGAAACAAAGGGCGTAAATCGGCCTCAGCAGCAGTTGATATTCTGAGTATTCTGCTATCGATATCTTGGTTGTTAATGCCATAATCTATACCGTTTTCAAAGTCAATTAACTCTTGCTTCCAGAAGTTCCTCAGCGGGCACCAACCTAGCATATTTACTATTTCGAAGTAGTGGCCATAACCTCTGTGTTGGTATCGTACTTCATTTGTTGTTGAGTTGGTTATATCTCTCTCTGTTCCAAAACTATTAGAAACCATCCTGTGAGTGGCCGTCTTATCAATTACAAAAGTATACGGAGGAAAGCTATTTTTGACAGCAATATCTAGGTCCTGATTCAGGCCGTAGTTTAACGCCATTATGTAAGGAACATTGACCAATGCCTCAGCCTCGCCTGGAAACTTTGACATCGCGATTGAATGCCCATATTCATGAAAATTTGTTTCATCATTAGCATCTGGAGCAGCACCAACACCCCCCGGACCGTCAATAAAGTAAACTGGGCCAGGTACATTCGTGAAGGATAGTGGTGTGTTCGACATTGGGTAGCCGATTGAATATGAGTTATACCTGATGGTTATATCCGCGATCATGTAAATGTTGTGCTTGTCTGGAATGATCTGTCTTGCCATAATAGAATTGATCCCTTGCGCTGCCGCATCCCAATCTTTTAAAGTTTGCATAAGGTCATACTGACCGGGTATAATGGAATGCTTGGGGATAGTGTACATCACATTGTCGGTCTCGAATACGGCCCAAGGTCCTGGTTTGTTTAGCTCAGCATTAAAATCTGGAGTCTCATAGAAATCCTTCAAGGAATAGAAAGGTGCTTCTAAAGCATTGTTCACACTTACTTCCACAATCCCTTCATTAGCGCCATAAGGAATAAGTACTGCTATTGCACCACCTAATGGATTGAATATTTCAATTGTTGTAGAATCGATTGGAAACTTTTTGGAGATTCTATCTAATCGTTTGAATGTTGGCCTAATCGATAAATCCCATTCATGCGCACCCACTCTAATATAGTAGTCCTTATCTACAAGGCTATCCGGAACAGTAATAGTAGCCACGCTGCCAGGAGCCAAGTATAAACCGGTTGGGCGAAGTGCGTGTTCAGTTCCATCACCATTAATGTCATAGTATGGGTTCATTCCATCGGGATCTTCAAAATTTGCCCGAATCATTACTTCGTAGCTAATCGTGGAATCTACAGGTGGGGCAACGAAGCCAGGAAAACTATTACAAGAGTTGAAAATACAGCCATTAATGTGCTGTGGGTAAAGCGCGTATACCTCTGGGGTGAGAACGTGATCGAATATTCCTTGTTGCAGAGCAATCATTGCGTGTTCCATTTCCAGTCCAGCAGTGGTAGCTGGGTCTCTTGAAAAGCCATTTACAGTGTTGGGAGTTGTGAAAAGAGCTCCGATTTGATTATCGTAATCTTCAACTACACTTTTACCAAGCAATATCATTGCCTCGTTTTTTGGGAGACATTCAGGTTGTTCAACGAATATATCTCTAATTTCAAGGAGCTCTTGATTAGTGAGAGGTGTAATACCATTAATATGTTCTTGTAAATCGGTTAAGGCGTCAAATGTTAGACAGGGACAATTTGTTGTGTCAGTTGCGTAAAATCCGATGTCATTAGAACCGCTTGAAATAAGAATATTGTCAACATAAAGCTCATATCCATTTGGCGCGTAAATACCGTCTCCATATGTATCGTAGATTTCGAAAACAAGGCAAGATTCTTCAGGAGCACAAGTGCTTACTGAATACATAGTGTCGTTTGCATAAACACCTCCCTGACCACCTTGCAAAATAACAGTTCCTACTAGATCTGATAAGGTCCAATATGTTTCGTCGCCCCAATTATCGGTGGCAATTTCTACTTTAACTTCAACCTCATTAACAGCACATTGAGCAAAGCTATGGTTACTAAAGAATGTCAGAAGGAAACTGATTAATAATATTTTTCTCATTGTATTTCCGTGTAAATTACCAATTTTAATGTTTGCCAACGCTAGCGGGTAAGATGTCGTAGCTGACTATAGTAAGCTCTGTATCTTACCCAATGTTGGCAAATCGTTACTTTTTTATAACCTTTATGGCAATAGATTCCCCTTTTCCAGTTTCAACTAGTAAAATGTATACTCCTGTGGGAACATCTACATCAATGTGGAAGGCTTTAGTGTTTTATTTCAATACTACTTTCCTCTCTACTGTGCCATCATTATAGATGTATAAAAGAGGAGTGTTTGGTTTAAATGGTGTCTCTCTGCCTAGTACATCAACTATCTTTATTAGTTGTTTAGGGGTGTTGTTTAGTTCACCTATTCCTGTGAAGTTCATTGATAAATCTATAGTGATTATACTATCACACCCTGCTGCATTTTGAATAGTATCTGTATAAACTCCTTCTGTTGTGTAAACATCACCACTTGGGGAAGTGTATGAGTCTAATCCTTCTGCTGTTATTATTGATGAGGTGGGAGTACAAGCAGTACAGGCATTATTACAGTTTGTACTGAATGATGTTTGAGCATCTATGCCAAACCAATTAGCATTAGACCAAGCAACATCGTCCACTTCGATACAAGTAAGGTTTGGGTTATTTGAAGCGGCGAAATTATTATTTAAATTAGTATTGTTTCCATTCTTCAAATTTAGACAAGTTAGTGCATTTTCCTCGCAATATAGTTTCGTAAGTAGAATATTTTGAGATACATCTAGGCTAGTCAAAACAACGTTTGTAAAACAGAACAGGACAATTAAATCAGTATTTTGGGTGACATTTAAACTAGTTAGTTGATTAAGTTCACAATATAATGCGTCAATGAGGTTATTTTGGGTTACATCTAAACTTGTCAGTAAATTATTTGCACAATTTAAAAAAGTCAGATCTGAATTTTGAGTTACATCTAAATCTGTTAATTGATTAGCGGCACACGATAATTCAGTTAAGTCAACATTTTGAGTAACATTTAAGCTGGTCAGCTGATTATATGTACACCGCAATATATTTAAAGCGCTATTTTGGGTAACGTTTATGCTTGTAAGTAAATTCCCATAACAATTTAGGTGATTTAATGCTGCGAAATCTTCTATTCCTGTTAAATCACTAATGTTATTATTCATAATGTTAAGTGTGGCGACCGTGTCAATATTCGCGGTAATAACACTTCCATCAGGAGTTCCGAAGTCGTATCCTAAATTGATTAATGCTTGCTCAAAATTGACATCAGGCACGGCGGTTGTTTGACCAATGACCAGATTAGATAGTGCAATGGTCAATAAAAATGATAGTAAGGTTTTCATAATATTTGTATTTTATGTTTGTTAAAGGTTCTAGGCTGAGAACGTGCGGTCTCTTCCAAGGTTATTTTCCCGAAGGTCAGAATAGATTTGTTAACCAAAAATGATTTTCCGAAACGAAAATTTCTCATGGTTTGTATGCTATGTTAGCAAACGTTAGTCTTTTATAATAATTGAATTAGTGACCTCATTTTTTTCATCAATAATTCTCAGCAAATATGTTCCAGATACATAGTTGTCAATTTTCAGTTTGAAGTTATTTGAATTTAAATTTGTTTTAAAAACAAGATTTCCTGTTAAACTATATATTTCGATTGCCTGAAGTTGACCTTTATCAATGCTTATATTTATTACATCACTTGACGGATTTGGATATACACTTGCAGTGGCAGGCTCGATATCATCAATACCTGCTGTATTTGTTACGTCTGCACCAACATTACCATGAACAAATTCCCACCTTCCTGTAAAAACACCTGGAATAACTTCTGTTACCTCCCAATATAATTGGTCTTCTATCAAACATGCAACTCCAGCTGAGTCATTTGTTAAAAGTGCAGTAACATTCATTGTGTCGTTAATAGGAATGTTATGATAAAACAAAAAATCACTGTTATCAATTAATGTGTCGTCAGCAATAATAATACCTTGAGAATCTGTAATCTCCCAAACAATAATATTTTCATTTTGGGGCCAAGTTAAATAGTGGCCGGGATGATATAATTTAACTAAACCAGTATCAGACACATTAACTACTAAGTTCATCATATCACAACCGACTTGTGCTTGAGTTGATTGAATTAGCCCTAAGCCAACAATTAGTGTAAATAAAATTTTTTTCATAACATTAGTTTTTTTTTAAATATACCAGAGTAGCTCGTTTCTATATTCACGCTTAGCCGTGAAATCGCTATTATCACGCGCATAAGTGAATTTTAAACGCTTACAATAGGGGCATTTGATGTCTTAATTGCTTCTAACAATAATGAAATTTTCTTGTACTTAGATTCTTTTATTTCGAAGTATTCATACATTCTTCGTAATGAGGAGCCTATTCCATCAACACTCATAAAAGCTTTTTCAGCTATTTCTTTATTTGTAATTACAGGATCATCAAGCAGTATGTTTAGGACCTTCCAATCCGTTTCATTTATCTTTTTATCAATATGGCTTTCAATGCTGGTTCGATTTAGCTGAAAGCTATTACCAGTAAATGAAATAGAGGACGTTTCTACAGATTTCAAACGTGCAATTTCATCCAATAAATATTCTTGTTGAATTTGATTTTTCTTGATTCGAAAACGGTAGTAGAAAAATAAAATGAGGATAATTATCGCAGCAATCAGAATAAGAGAATAAACCAGTCTCAATTGTTTCAATTTTAATTGCGCTTGTTTTTTTTTGGCCTCTATTTGATTCTCAAATACCTTTGTATTGTGCTCGGCTCTTAAAACTTCTTTAATAATTGCAGTCTTATTTTCCTCTATTAGAACACTATCTGCATAAAGCAAATATTGCTCATTCATTTCCAGTGCTAGTCCGTATTTTTCTTGTTTTTTGTAGCATTTATACAAGAGTTGAAACAAATCAGATTTATATGATTTATTAGTCCCATTAAGGATTAAATCTTTTAATTCTTCCACTATACGATAAGCATGTTCAAAATCTGAATCTATAATCAAGCTGGCTTTAAGAAGTTTAAAAGATATTATTCCTTTTCTATTATTATTACCTGTTTTCGTGACGATTTCCAATCCCTTTTCAATCATTATATTGGCACGATCGTAGTTTCCGGTACCCTGATAGAATAGCGCTAATTGATAAAAATATTCTGGAAGGTAATACAAATCGTTTTTTGCTTTTAAAATTGGGTATGCTTTCTTAAAATGCTCTCTGGCGATTGCAGTGTGTCCAGTTTGAGTATAAAGGACAGCCATATTTAACCAAAGAAACCCAAAGTTTTCTTCCGCACCTTCCTCAGAATAAATATTCATAGCCTGTTTATAGGCTGGTAAGGCTAATTCATATAATTCTATGGATTGGTAAATACCCGCAATGTTGTTTAAAACATCGGCCACTAATAAGTTGTTTTTTTGTGCTTTAAATAGGGTTAAGGCTTCTGTGTAATAATGAATCGCAGATATGTAATCTCCCTTTTCTACAAGGAGCGCGGCAATATTATTCTTTGTAGAAGCGATTCCATTGAAATTATTCAATTCAGTGTAAATAGGTAATATTTCTTGAAGCAAAGAATTTACGCTATCTGAATCATAGCCGAGCATATGAAAAACAATTGCTTTTTCATTTAGCGCTAGAGCTTCTTCTTTTCGATTCCCAACCTGTTTGGCCAATTGGTAATGAAATTTGGTCAGTTTTAAAGAACTATCAGGGATACTATTCGTGTTATTTACATAGAATTTCATAATGGACTGAAAACGAACCGTATCCGCCAAGGATTCATTCTCCCAAATAATTTTTAGTGAGTCGGCTTGACTTTGGGAATAAGTCAATGATGTGCTCACCAAAAGCAGCATAGTTATTATGAGTTTTGTCTTTTTCAAATTGAAAATTTTAATGATTGTTAACTACTGCATAAACGCATACATCAGTATATTGGCGCCCATTTTTAAGGCTTGAATACGTTTGTTTTCTTCGTCGTTGTGGACTTCAGAATTTTCCCAGCCATCACTCAAATCTGTTTCATACGTGTAAAGACAAACCAATCTTCCGTCTACGATGATCCCAAATGCTTGCGGTCTTTTTCCATCGTGCTCGTGAATTTTAGGCAATCCGTTAAAGTCATAATTTTGATGAAAGATGTCATGCGTAAATGGAAGCTCTACCAATTGATTTTCTGGAAATACTTTTTGGATTTCCACACGGATAAATTCGTCCATTCCGTAATTGTCATCAATGTGAAGAAATCCTCCTGACATCAAATAGGTTCTCAAATTCTCCGCTTCTGCCGCAGAAAAAACAACATTTCCATGGCCTGTCATGTGCAGGTAAGGGTGCAAGAACAAGTCTGGACTTCCAACCTCAACATAAGGTGTCTCGGTCGAAATGTTTGTTTCTAAATTCTGATTGCAAAATTTGATAAGGTTGGGAAGTGCTGTTGGGTTCGCGTAATAATCACCCCCCCCTCCGTATTTTAAAACTGCAAGTTGATAACTGCTTTGACTTTGAACGTTTAAAACGGCAAGTAACGCGATTAATGTTATTATTGATTTTGCAAAACTCATTCTGTAATTAATTTGGCATTCATACAAGCATATAACCCTGCTGTTTCGGTTCGTAACCTGTTTTCACCCAATGTAATTGTTTTATAGCCACTTTGTAAAGCCAATTCGATTTCCTCTTTCGTGAAATCTCCTTCTGGGCCGATCATTATTGGGCAATTTTTCAGTTCGAAAACATCTGA
>TARA_B110000902_G_scaffold153956_1_pt1 | contig 47058 bp, 32 predicted proteins | sample TARA_B110000902 | Tara Oceans TARA_B110000902 (sample SAMEA4398009) | marine metagenome | biome: Polar Biome; feature: [SRF] surface water layer (ENVO:00010504); material: water (ENVO:00002006), including particulate matter (ENVO:01000060) such as... | depth 5 m | reverse complement strand
CCCCTTTCAGGCTGATACAATTTATTCCCACTATTTAGTGACACAAAGTTAAAGACCTCAAGGTCTTCTCGTGTCAAAAACGATGCTCTTCAAATTACTAATCGATTTAGTTCAGAAATCTTATCTTGTTGCTCATTTACAATCCAAAACTTGAAAATAAAACACCTTTCCTTGGTTGCGCTATTAGCCCTATTTGTTCTCGTTTCATGCGATTCTGATTCAAAGATTGACGCGCAAGAAGTCAAGGAAGAGGCAAAAAAAGAATGCCAACTTGTATCAATGAATTTCGATTTAGGAGGAATAAAACGAAGACTTGCTTTTGATAACAAAAAGGACGGCCGGGTAATTATTCAGACCATTGACAATGGGAAGGATATTGGGCAAACAATGCATTTTAATCTTCATGAAGACGGAAGAATTCAAGCCTTTTTATCTGGAACAATGATTGCCGCTTATGTATACGACGATGACAATAAACTGTTATCTATTAACGGTGAAAAAGGACTAAACTCAAGAAAGTTTGAATACAACGAAAAAGGACAGCTTATCAAGCAAGTAACAATGTTTGGGGATAAGATAGATATGGTTCACACCTATGAGTACGACGCGGATAATCAACCGACGAAAGTTTTAATTTACGACAAATACGATGAGTTGATAGAGGAAAATGCAATCCGATATGATGATAAAATTAATCCATTTAAAAACAAAGGAGCGGTAATAAACAATACGGAATTGCTTTTAGGATTTCCCGTTGGGAATCATGATCATAATGTTGTAGAAATTAAACGGACTTATATGACGAATACTACTTACAAAATTCGTGGGGCATTTCGAAAGAAGGGGGATCGACAGGTGGATAGAAATTATTATAAATACGACAAAAGTGGATATCCTTTTCAAGTAGGTCGAATGAAAATGGGAAAGCAATCGATTATGACTTTAAATTACGACTGCAAGTAGGTGTCAATTGTTAATTCCAATTAAAAAAGACGTCACTTTTTATTGATTCACTGAACACTTCTCTCAATTTCTTGAGTTTTTCAACGGCATTTTTATCGCCAGCAGTCGCTTTTGCCTTGACTTTATAGTATTCAGACATTGTTTCTCCGAATAAGTCATGATCCAGTTTGGACTTGATGTCAGCGATTTTCGCATTGATTTCAATCAGGAAATGCTCGATCTCACCGAGTTCCTTAGCTTCCTCGTCGGTGATCTGTTCGTTTTTCATCAATTCGATATACCGGGGCAAGATTTCGCTTAGAATAAGATTGAATTGATCTAATTCTTTATTTAACAGTCTTTTATGTTTTTCGAATGCCATGATTGTTGCTGTAAGTTATGAAATTTTATTATTGAATTCAATACACAATTAAAAATTAACATTTGACTAAAGTGCGTACTTTTGGCACATGGCAGGTATTTATATTCATATTCCTTTTTGCAAACAAAAGTGCACGTATTGCGATTTTCATTTCAGCACAACATTTGAAGAGTACCGTCAAAAAATGATTGAATCTATTGCGAATGAATTTGTTGAAAGAAAAGATTATCTCGAAAACAAAGGAATAAACACCATCTATTTTGGAGGGGGAACACCAAGTCTTTTGGATCAAAATGAACTGCAAATCATCATAAATGCCATCTATCAGAACTTTGATGTTGATGAAGGGATAGAAATTTCACTTGAAGCAAATCCCGATGACATTACGGATGAAAAGTTGGAAGATTGGACAGCCGTCGGAATTAATCGATTGAGCATCGGATTGCAATCCTTTAAAACCGAAGATCTTGAATGGATGAACAGAGCGCACACCGTCGATGAAGCCTTGACCTGTGTTCGAAAAGCACAAGAAGCAGGGATTTCAAACCTCACCGTGGATTTAATTTATGGTCTTCCAAACCTAAGTCTGGACGAATGGAAATCACATATTCAACAGGTTCTTGACTTTGGAGTGCCTCACATTTCAGCGTATTGCTTGACTGTTGAAGAAAATACGGCCTTGAATAATTTGGTGAATAAGGGAAAGATGACCGTTGCAGACGACGATCAGCAAAGCGATCAGTTTAAACTTCTAGTTTCGCTTTTGGAAGAAAATGGATTTGATCAATACGAAATTTCTAATTTTTCCAAAGCCGGATTTGAATCTAAGCACAATTCAAATTATTGGAAAGGCGAATGGTATTTGGGCGTGGGTCCTTCTGCACACTCATTCAATGGTTTATCGCGTGCTTGGAACGTCGCAAATAACAGAAAATACCTAGCTGCAATTGACAAAGGAGAGAGCCATTTGGAAACAGAAATTCTTTCATCTGAAAACCAATTCAATGAATACCTATTAACTGGATTGAGAACTGCTTACGGAGTTGATCTTCAAAAGTTAAAAAAAATAGCCCCACTAAATAATTTGTTTACAGTCAATTGCGCCACTTTTATCAATGAGGGTTGGATGGTAAGCACAAACAATGTTTTAATCCTCACCAAGGAAGGAAGATTAAAGGCAGATTATATTGCTTCTGAACTCTTTAGTGTTGATTAAGAGGATTCATTCAGAATAGGTATTTTAGCGTTACAAAAAAACTATACCTATGCGTAAACACCTCACTATTTTTATACTTCTTGTGTCAACAGTTTCGATGGCGCAGGAAAAGAAAATCATTGATTATACGATATTTAATGACTGGAAATCATTGAAAGGCGCAAGAATGTCGAATGATGGAAAATACATTTCGTATGAGGTGAACCCGCACAAAGGGGATGGGTATTTATTCATTTACAACACCGTGTCAAAAAAATTGGATTCAATTCCAAGAGGAAATGGTGCTTCGTTTTCTGGTGGCAGCGGATATTTGGCTTTTAAAATTGATCCAGGGTTTGATACTTTGAGAACCTGCGAATTGGATAAGGTTAATAAAAAGAAGTGGCCAAAAGATTCACTAGGAATTTACCTTTTGGAAAGCGATTCACTGATTAAAATACCAAAAATTGAAAGCTTTACATTGAACGATGAAAATGATTGGGGCGCATTAATGTTTGAACACAATAAGATTGAAGAACCAAAAAAGAAAAAGCACCTTTGCAAAAAGAAACATCCGAAACCTTACACATCAAAGGGGCAGGCTGTTCAAATGTTTCATCCATATCAATCTAAAAAGATTGAGTTCAAAGATGTCAAAGGTTTAGAAGTTTCTGAAAATGGTGAGCTGATCGCAATGACAATTCATCAAAAAATAGATGAAGATTCAATACACCTTCAGATCTTCAATACCACAAATGAAAGTTCATGGATAGCGCCTAAAAAGTTCAAAGACCTTCAAAAACTAACCTTCGATGATCAAGGAACCAGATTGGCTTACTTGGCCTCTAACGATACTGCAAAAGTGAAAGTTTATAGTTTGGCTGTTATGGATTGTGTAGCCAAAACAGATCGTTTTATTGCAGACACGAACAGTACGTTCATTCCTAAATTGGATGCGGTTTCAATTCACTATTCACCTGAATTTTCCAAAGATGGGAGCCTGCTGTATTTCGGAGTTGCTGATATTAAATTCGAAGAACCGAAAGACACATTGCTTGATTCTGAAAAGGTGAAGCTTGATTTGTGGCATTATCAGGATAAGCGATTGCAACCACAGCAATTGTTGGAAATGAAGTTTGACGAGAAACGCTCAGATTTATATGCTTACCATTTTGAAAATTCAAATGCTGTTCGGTTATCGGATGACACATTAGAGGTGCGTTCTGAATGGAATTTGAAAGGAAAATATTTGCTTGGAACGAGCACAGAGCGTTATGCGCATACATACAATTGGGTTTCACCCCGTCCTCAAGATTATTACAGAATCGATATTGAAACAGGAAAGGCCGAATTACTTCAGGTCGCAAGCAAGTTCGGAATTGAACTTTCACCATCTGGGTTGAAGTACACCTATTATGATATTGATAAAGCAGCCTATTTTGTAGTGGACACGGAGAAGTCAACGGAAGAGTGCATGACATGTGATTCTAAAGACATCACTTGGACTTCTGACATGAACGGAATGCCAATGGATGCGTATCCAAAGGGAGAGCTTGGTTGGAACGCTGAAGAGTCTAAAATGTATATTCAATCCGAATATGACATCTGGTCGTACGAATTAGGAAATAAGGAATTGATTTCGATTACGGACAGCGCAGGGATGAAGAATAAAATTAGATTCTCAATGCGAAACTGGTCGTACGATAGTGTTTATGTTCACTACGAAAATGTTCACTTGCAAGGATTTGATGAGAAAACAAAAGGAATCCATATTTACAAATTGATTGATCATGGAGATCATACGGACGTTAAAGAATTGGCTTATTTCGACGCTAAACTGTATGGTGGATTAATGCGGTCTAAAAACCTTGAACGCTTTGCAATGCGTAAAATGACATTTAATGATTATCCAGAATTGTTCACGTATACGCGAGAGTTTGCAAATCTTAAGCAAATATCAAACACCAATCCTCAGCAAAGCGAATTCAAATGGGGAACATCTGAAATTATAGATTGGAAAGCCTACGATGGAACGAAACTAGAGGGGATTCTTTACAAGCCAGAAGATTTCGATGCTTCAAAAACGTACCCTTTAATGGTCTACTTCTATGAATTGAGATCTGATAATTTGCACTCACATTACATTCCAAGACCAACGGCTTCAATTATTTTCCCTTCCGAATATACATCGGCAGGTTATGTCGTATTTATTCCAGACGTTCGCTACAAAGAAGGGCATCCAGCTCAATCGGCTTATGATTGTATTTTGAGTGGAACGGATCGCGTATTGGAGCTTTTACCAAATATTGATTCAAACCGAATGGCCTTACAAGGTCAATCTTGGGGAGGTTATCAAGTTGCCCAGCTCGTTACAATGACGGATAGATATGCTGCTGCAATGGCCGGCGCGCCGGTAACAAATATGTTCTCTGCATATGGAGGAATTCGATGGGGAAGTGGATATAACCGCCAATTCCAATACGAAAGAACACAAAGTAGAATTGGCTATACAATTTGGGAAAAACCAGAATTGTATGTGGAGAATTCACCGCAATTTCATCTTCCAAATGTAACAACGCCTTTATTGATCATGCACAACGACGGTGACGGAGCTGTTCCATGGTACCAAGGAATTGAATTGTTTACAGGACTGAAACGTCTTGACAAACCAACTTGGCTCTTGAACTATAATGGTGATGGACATAACCTAATGAAAAATGCGAATCGAATTGATTTGAGTATTCGAATGCGTCAATTCTTTGATTATTATCTATTGGATGAAAAAGCACCACAATGGCTTACAGACGGAATCCCAGCGGTAAAAAAGGGGAAAGAATTAAGATACGATTAACAATACTTTTTGTAGAAAGAAAATAGATACATATTTTTGGTGAATAATGGCAAAATCTAGAAATGACATACCGCATACTGGCTTAAAGGGCTTTACGAAACATTGGAGAAATGATGTCGTTGCAGCGATCTCTGTGTCCTTGGTTGCACTTCCTTTATCATTGGCAATTGCTGTTGCTATTGGGATTCCTCCTATCTCGGGATTAATTACAGCAGTAGTTGGAGGTGTTGTAACGACATTCTTTAGAAGCAGTAAACTGGCCATCAACGGTCCAGCCGCTGGATTGATTGGGGTTATCTTTTCAGCCATTCTTGCATTTCAAATAGGAGGCACAACCACGATTGAAGCGTATCAATATGTTCTCGCTGCAATTATTGTTGCAGGTGGATTACAGGTTGTCATTGGTCTTTTAAAATGGGGTAGAATTGCGGAAATCTTTCCAACAACAGTTATTCATGGTATTCTCGCCTCCATTGGGATTATCATTTTTGCGAAACAGATGCACGTTGCAATGGGAACGCAATCCGACGCTGGAAATACAATCGACATCTTAAAAGACATTATTTACAAATTCCCAGAGATTAATCCATACATCGCGATAATTTCTGGAATTGGACTGATTCTTTTGATTTTCCATGCACGAATTAGTTACAAGGTATTCCACTTTATTCCCGCTCCGGTATGGGTTTTGGCGGTATCAGTGCCCATTGTAATTCTTTACGGTCACTTGGAATCAGAAGGAACAATTCTTTTCGGAGAACAATTTCACCAACCTAAGGGCTATCTAATTGATGTTGAAAGCAACTGGATGGACAACCTTCCTATTCCCGATTTTTCTAAAGCACACACCTTTACATTTTGGGCGGCAGTAATTTCGATTACGCTCTTATCAACGGTAATCACATTGGCAGGAGCGAAAGCTGTAGATGCGTTAGATCCTTACAAGCGAAAAACGAACATGAACCGCGATCTCGTTGGAGTTGGCGTCAGCAGCATGGTCTCTGGAGCTTTGGGCGGTTTACCAGTAATTACCGTAATTGTTCGGAGTACCGTAAATGTTCACAATCATGCAAAAACGAAATGGTCCAACTTTTACCATGGATTGTTTATTGCCCTCTTTGTTCTCTTCTTGATTCCAGTGATTCAATTGTTTCCCAAAGCAGCATTAGCAGCAGTTCTGGTCTTTACAGGAATTAAATTGGCGTCTCCAAGGCTGTTTATTGAAATCTACAAACAAGGATTGGAACAACTGGTTTTCTTGATTTCTACGGTCGTCATTACCTTGTACAAAGATCCTTTGATAGGTCTTTTGGGCGGTATGGGAATTACGTTGGTTGCACATTTATTGATTTCACGGGTTTCAATTCCGCAGTTTGTTCAAATGGTTGTGAATTCAGGAACTAAAATGAGGCACAATCAAGATGGCTCCTACACGCTTAAAGTGCGAGGGGTTGCCAATTTCCTTTCCATGCTTAAGTTGATAGGATTGCTTGAGAAAGTTCCTGCGGGTTCAAACTTGCAGGTTGATCTTTCAAAAACGCGATTGGTTGATTTAACCTTTCATGAAAAACTGATTGATTTTAGAAGATCGCAGCTCTTGACGGGGGGTAAAGTTCAAATTATTGGGCTTACGCAGCACGTTGCTTCTTCGAATCACAAATTGGCTCTAAGAAGTTTGATTCTTCCCAACCCACAAAAAACATCCCCAAGACAGCAACGAATTAGGCAAATTGCAATTGACAATGGCTGGATATATACCAAAGAAATTCAAGTTGACTCGAGTGAATTGTTAGAGTTTGATTTCTTCAATTCAAGACCGCTTGAATACAAACATAATGTTGTCGCAGGAGCATTTGCAGACACCGAAATTGACTGGGAACTTAGCGATATTGTTTTTGACGAGGGAGCCATGCTTTCGAAAGAGGTCTATAAAACAACTGTTCAACTCGTTCATTTACCAAAGAAAATTGCATCGTTTGTTTTAGAGCAAGAAGGGATCTTCGATAAGCTCTTTGATCGTGTCCTTTCGTTTTCATCTTCAGATATTGATTTCCCAGAAGCGCCATTTTTCTCTAAAAAGATGCGATTGAGAGGTGAAGATGAAGGTGCAATTCGAGCTTTGTTCACTCAAGACTTATTGGCTTTCTTTGAAAGCGAAGAAATCTACCATATTGAATGCAACGGTGAAGCGCTTCTTATCTTTAAGTCGCTTAGAATTGCCAATACGGGAGAAATCAAAAATATGGTTCGATTCACAGAAGAGCTAGTTAAAAAGATCAATAAATGATTTTACGAATCGGATTGGTCCTTTTACTTTCAGCAATAGCGTATTTGAGCTTGACTCCTTCGACGTCAGTTTCTGTTGGAAACGACAAGGTGGGACATTTCATCGCCTATGGAACTTTAATGATCAACATCGGCTTGGTGACCTTACCTAAAATGAAGCACTTTCGAAGCGGAATTATTTTTGCCATTTGCTACGGAATGTTAATGGAAACAGGGCAGTATTTTGTGCCAGGAAGAACGTTTTCAATGTACGATATGTTAGCAAACGTTTCTGGAGTTGGTTTGGGGATAATACTCTCATTTTTGTTTGGAAAGAGCATTCAAAAACGTCTTAAAAAATGGAAATTAATTTAGGTACTTTTACACTTCAATCTTTTGACTAATGGAGAAACTTCAGAATTTTATTGACGGTAAATATTGCGACCCAATTGGAGGTCAGTACATTGATAACTACGAGCCCGCTTCGGGAAAAGTGTACAGCCTCATTCCGAATTCTGACGCCCAAGATGTTGAGTTGGCCGTGAAAGCTGCTGAGAAGGCTTATCCTGTTTGGTCGAAAATGAGCATTGATGAAAGAAGTGCAATTATGGTCAAGCTTTCGCAGGGGATTGAAGCAAGAATGGATGAGTTCGTTCAAGCCGAATCCCGTGACAATGGAAAACCCGTTACACTTGCAGCACACGTTGACATTCCAAGAGCGGTTTCGAATTTTCATTTCTTCGGAACGGCAATTTTGCATTTTGCTTCGGAGTCACACAATATGGAAGGCGTTGGCGTTAATTATACCTTGAGAAAATCACTTGGAATTGTGGGTTGTATTTCTCCTTGGAACTTGCCTTTGTATCTTTTTTCTTGGAAAATTGCTCCGGCTTTGGCGGCAGGAAATTGCGTTATTGCAAAACCATCCGAAGTTACGCCATACACGGCCTACTTGCTGGGAAAGGTGGCCAAAGAAGCTGGAATGCCCGACGGTGTTTTGAATATTCTTCACGGAGAAGGTGGAGGCGCTGGCGATGCAATTGTGAAGCACACAAAAATTAAAGCAATCTCTTTTACTGGAGGAACAACAACGGGAGAATACATCGCTCGAACTGCGGCTCCAATGTTTAAGAAACTTTCCCTTGAATTGGGAGGGAAGAATCCTAATATCATTTTTGCGGATTGCGATTTCAAAGAAATGTTGAGTACTACTCTGCGTTCATCGTTTGCGAATCAAGGACAAATTTGTCTTTGTGGCTCTCGAATTTTTGTTGAGCGCTCTATCTATGAAAAGTTCAAAGAAGAGTTCGTTAAACGTGTGGAAAATACGATTGTCGCACATCCATCAGATGCTACGGCAAAGTTAGGAGCAGTTGTTTCAAAACCCCACATGGAAAAAGTACTTTCTTATGTTGAACTTGCTAAAGAAGAAGGCGGAACGGTTTTAACAGGTGGAAAGCGCGTAATTGTTGAAGGATATGAAGACGGATACTATTTACGTCCTACTGTAATTGAAGGATTGCCATTTGATTGCAGAACGAACCAAGAAGAGATTTTTGGGCCTGTCGTTACAATCACACCGTTCGATACGGAAGAAGAGGCGTTAATTATGGCCAATTCAACACAATATGGTTTGAGCGCTACCTTGTGGACATCCAATCTGAAAAGAGCACATCGAATGTCGAATGAAATTGATGCTGGAATCGTTTGGATCAATGCATGGTTAGTTCGTGATCTTAGAACTCCATTCGGAGGCGTTAAGGCTTCTGGTGTTGGAAGAGAAGGCGGTTGGGAAGCTTTGCGTTTCTTTACTGAGCCTAAAAATGTTTTTGTGAAGTATTAGACTTCACACTGAAGTTTAATTTCATGCTCTGTTTGAAAATAATTTGGTTCTTTCAGAATAACTTATCATCAACTCCCTGTTGTTCTCCCGTCAAATCACCAATCATTGGAACGCTTATTTTTTTCTTCTCAAATGAAAATTCTTTTAGTACCTATTGCTTGAAGATAAAAAAAGAGCGACCTGTTTCCAAATCGCTCTTCATTAAATATTTTGAAACTGCTTTTACTGAAGCAAGATTCTTTCCGTTCTCATTCTTCCGTTCACTTCAACATTTATGAAATAAGCTCCAGCGTCTTGGTTGCTTAAATCGATTTCCGATTGGTGAGACAATCCTTCTTGACGGAAAATAGTTCTTCCAGCCAAATCTGAAACGGTAACGTTAAATTGATCCACGCCTTGCGATGTCATGTTCACCTTAAACAATCCATTTGTTGGGTTTGGAACCAATGCAAAGTTGAAATCATTTACGAGATCTGATAAGCCCGCAGTTAAATCAATCCAATGAACAGTAATCTCAGCCCAGTAAGTATCATCCAATTCAAGAGTCACCATGTGATCTGTGTTTTCTGGAACAGTTGCAAGGTCCAATTGAAGAACGAATTGACGGTCATAAACCGCTTCATCCCCTCCACCACTTGAACAAGTAACACTGCCCAACGCATCACTTTCAAACCCTTCCATATCGAACGAAAGCCAATTCGTAGAAACATTCGCAACATTTGCAATTTCTAAATTTTGGATATCAATCCATAAATTGTAATCTGCAGCAGGATCATCTGAGAAAGTCCAGCAATTTGTGAATTCATTCGCTTCCATATCATTTGTCCAGATACTGAAAACAGGATCTTGCGGTGCCCAAATACAAAATGGAGCTCCACCATCACATGGATCTGCTTTTGCTTTAAGCCGTTCAACTGTGATTGTATACGATATTTGAGAGAATACAGTTATTGGAAAAAGAACAGCGAATAGTAATAGTGTTTTCATAGTTGATTCTTTATGTTAGTTCACTCAAATGTAGGGATATATTGCTTAAAACCAATCATTTAAATTAAAAAAAGCTAGAAACGTTTCCGACCTAAAATCAGTTATATTGTCATTGTACCGAATGATTCACGACAAGTTTTTTGGTTGTCGTCTCGTTTTTCAACTAATGAATAAGGAAATAATTTCCATTCGCCAATGCTTTAATTTTCAGTTTCAAAGAAGGCTCATAGCTAGCAAAGTTGAACTAAATTATATGAATCTGAATTTTCTACGAATCGTATTTTAGGTTCACTCATTACATTTCGATTGTATCCGTCCCTTGGAAATGATTATTTCGACGTTTTTAACAACATCGTATCCTAGAGATTCTACTTTCCCAGAGGTATTAGCAGGAACAGTTTGAGTAAAAGGCCAAGCTACCAATGAAACAGTAAAAGAAGATTAAAATAAACTCTCGAATCGTAAATATCAATACCTTATACCGATAACCTCTAATTAGTAACGACAACCTTCTTCGTTAGCACCGAAACACCATCGCTCACTGTCAAAAAATACGTTCCATTAGAAACAGAACTCAAATCAACACTCGTCATATTGTCCTTTAATTGCATGGTGGAAATTAATCGTCCGCTTAAATCTCGTATTTCAAAATTGAAATTACCTTGAAAAGCTGCGTTCAAAGAAATGTTAATTAAGTCATTACTTGGATTCGGATACAATTCGAAATCGTCCAAAGAAAGACTGTTCAATCCAGCATCTGCAGTTAAGCAGAAGTTAATCGTTTCAAAAATATCAAAAGCAACGTTTTGCATGTTCCCAAAGACAAATCCTGATGCGCTTGTAATATTATAATTGCCGTTCGTATTACACCCCGCTTGCGAAGTTCCTTCGAGTCCATCGCCCCAATCATCAAAAATGATGAAGTCGTAACAACCAACAGCCAAACAATATTTTTCTGTAACGGTCAATTCGTTTCCATACGCGCCAAGATCGCTTGGCGATGCCGTTTGATTTCCACCAGTACCAACGGTTTGGTTTCCGCCTGAAGCAACAAGATTAGAACCCGAATCGCTCAGCTGCCAGGCCGTTTCATACCCGAAACAATCCGTTGAAATATTGATAAATGCGGCAACAGAATTGGCGAATAACGTAAAGGTTTTCGATACGGTATCATTTCCAGTATTGGTATCGAAAGTCGCATTTGGATTAGAAGTAAATGCGTTAAACGTGTGAACACCATCTGTTGAACTCATTCCCGGAAGAACAATCGTTTCCGAATCGTTCGACCCAAGCGATCCCGTCCAATTGTAAGTAAGGTTTGCTCCGCCGTCAATATTGTATGACAAGGTGCATTCTGTCAAAGTGTTATCGCCGGCATTTCTGATCGCCACTTTTGGCTCAAAAGTTAGTCCGCAAATGGTAATTTCGGGACTTGCAATGGATTGCGCGCTGGCATCATCAAATTGAGGAGTACCGTTTGGATCCCAGCCATCGACAACAAGTGCTTGACCGCAAGTTGCGGGCGCTAAATACTCCCCAACGCCTAAGTCCCATGAAACACCGAGGCGACCAAAATAATCGTAAAGTTGATTTGGGCTCGTTCCCGCACACCCTGCCGGTCCGCCAAAAAGTTGACCGACAATTCTGTGGTTTTGATCAAACAAAGGGCTTCCAGATGAACCGCCTTGTGTTGTTCCAAACTCCCAATCTGCAACCCACCAAACCATTGCGCCTCCTCCAACGCTTTGAAATGGAGAATCTTCTTCGCGCGAAATTTTCATTATATCACCGACAGGATGATGGATACACGTGGCTTCTGTAATAATTGCATTTTCGTCATGGTTCCATCCTGCATAAAACAAATTCCAAGCAGTAGCATCTGCCACGGTCATGTTGTCCGCCTCCAACAAAAGAAAGTCAGATTCTGTTCCGTTTGCAAGCACTGTTCCTCCATTTGCTGTTTGATCAAACGGCGCGCCCGGGTCTGTACTTCCCAGAACTGATGCGCAAGATTCCGTTCCCGGAGGACTTGCCCAATTGAATCGAAAAGACCAAGTTGTGGTTCCAGAAGACAAACAATGATTTGCAGTTAAAATTAATGGGCGACCGTCTTCGCAAGTATTGTTAATCAAAACTCCGCTGCAAATCCCGTTTCCGTTTACCACAATCATAGCGGCAGATCGCGCTTCGTTCTCCCACCCATTACCAAGTGGGCAATTAACGTCGTAATGGCAATCACCAGAATCGTTAATACCTTTTTCCAATTGATTTTGAATGATTCCAAGGCTTCGGTAACCATGGATCACATTCAAGATTGTAAAATACCCTTGATTTTTAACAGCAAGTGGCTCAACGTACTCAACAATGATATCATCCCCTAGAACTAATTCGGTGCTCAATAAACCGTCTTTCCGATTGTTCTTTGAAGTATATGCTCCAACTCGATTTGTTTGATCTGTATCATAGAGGTAGAGGTATGCGCCTTCAGGAATAAATAAATTGGAAAGAATTAGATTTATTGAAAGCGCATTCACACACTTTATTTCGGTTCTCCAAACTCGATCACCATTAGGCAATTCATTCCAATTGTTTGAAAAGTCTCTTAGACGAATATTCGTTTCAAATTTGTGTCCAAATCTCCAAGGAGCATCTTTTGCAGCGTCGTTCAGAATGTCTTCTGCTTCAATCGTTTTTAAGTCAATTTTCGGCATTGTTTGAACGGCATCTATTGTCTTAAAACTTGATTGGTCTGACCATCCCAAAGGCCCACCAAGATCTGTCACTTGTCCGAAGGCAACCGCAGAAAGAAATAAAACAGATACTAATTGTAGAATACGATTCGTCATAATTATTATTGTCGAATATTATTTAGTTCTTTTAATACTACAGCCTCTTGGCGCCGTGGAATTTTCTTCAATTGTTTTGCCTTCAGCTAGATTCGCAATGGCATTGTATAAATAAGTCGTCAATTCTGTTTTCTTCGTGTCCCAAGAATTGTCAATAGAGCCCTTGTAGACCAATTTTTTATCCTTGTCGAGGATAAATGCATGCGGCGTTGTCTTCGCACCAAAGGCATCAGCCAACTTTGAATCGGTGTCTACAACATAAGGCATTTTATATGCATTATCCTCGGCACGTTTCTTCATTTCAACCTGAGAGTCAACCCCTGTTCTTTTTGCCTCATTTGAATTAACGAGAACAACGCCCATATCATTCTCTTGGGCCGTTTTGTAGATTTCGTTGTATTGTCTTTCCCAACCTTCAAAACCATCGCTACCCACAACAAAAGGACATGTATTGCACGAGAAGATTACAATTAATCCATTTTCTTGCGTCAATTTATCCAAGTTGTAACTGTTTCCATCTACTCCCGTTAAGTTTGTAGATGTCATTGGGGCTTTTTTGCCGATCTTTAAATCTTTCCCTCCCTTTAGTTGAGACGATTGAAAAAGAAGCATGGTTGGAACTATTATTAGAGCGATTATTACTGCTTTACTTATATTACTTTTTGCAATTGATTTCATAACCTATATTTTTAGCACGATGATTGATATAACAATTATCCACAAAATACAAAAACATGAAGAGATTAGCACCGTTATTCATTCTTTCAATTTCAATGATGCCACTCGCTCAAGAGGTTGAGATTGAAGCAAAGAAATTCCCATATTATGACGTGATAGAATGGAAAGGCGAAGGAGCAATTCTATTGAGCAAAGACCCAGGGACAACAACGAGAAAGGTCGACATGGTGCTCGCAGGAGATCAGGAATCAAGTGTCTGGGATGAATCTTTTACGCCAAAAAACGGAGAGTTTTACTTCATCTCAAGTGAAAATGCCAGGTATGTTTACTTCCTAGATAATTTAGAATTGGAAAACGGGAAGGTATATTTTACACAATTGAATTCGGCTGGAAACACGAAAAACGTAAATGTTTCAATGGTCGCCGTTGCCAAAAACCTTGGTGTTCCAAGTTGGAGCGATTTGGAATTGATTAATGTAGTTGTGACAGATAAAGCTTTGGTTCATCATTTCAGATTCCACGACAAGAAAGCGAAGGCAATTCGTGAATATGCAACCTTTATTACACACCACAACATGATGGTTTATGGTGTAGAATTGGGTTCAATTCCAGAAGATGATCTTAAAAATGAAAATGTTGGGAACTGGGATTACATCGGATTTACGGGAGATAAAATTTATTTCGCGGCTCGTGGAATTAAAAACAAGCAAAACGGATGGTCGATTAAAGAATTTACCTCCAAAGCAAAATATGTTTCAGACATTTTTATCAAAGCGCCAACGGAATTTATACCGATGGAAAACATTGGATTTGGAACAACGGGAAAATACTTTTTGGAAGAAAAGCAGACAGTCGATAAAGGACTTCTCACGTTCATTAATGATAAGTTTTATATGGTCGGAGGACACAGTGAAGAGAATAGCGCTGAGTTAGTCTTATACGAGCGGTTTGGAGACGAATGGCAAGAATTAAACAAAATCGAACTCAGTTATTTCATTCCTAAGAAAGCACTTAAATTAGGTCTTTACCCTATGAATGAGGGGATTGGTTGCCACTTGGATCATAACGGGTACAACAAAGTAAGTATTATCACTTTTGATAAGAATGTGGAATCCGCACACAATGCATTTACGGACCGATCAATTTACAACCCAAGTAGTGTCTTTAATTCAAAGGATAAAGAAGAATTTACTGTAACTTTACCCAACGCTGTTTTAACTTTCGATACGAAACAATTGAATACTGCGGGACCTATGAAATTCGAATTGATAAAATGATTATTGGTATTTGTGGCGGAAGTGGATCGGGGAAAACAACCCTTCTCAACCGTCTTTTTCGCGAGTTTGGACATTTAAATCCAAGTGTTTTTTCAATGGACAATTACTATTTGAACATTGAAAAACAACTTATTGATGAAAACGGAATTTACAACTTTGATTTACCAACGGCGTTGGATAAAGAGAAGTTAACCTCCGACCTTCAGAGGCTTGTTTCAGGAGAAGAAATAATCGTGAAGGAATATCATTTCAATTCGCCTCCAGATAAAAATGTTCTAGTAACCATTCAACCTTCCGATTTAATTATCGTTGAAGGATTGTTCCTTTTTCACTATCCCGAAGTACGCGAAGTACTTGATTTTTCAATATTTATTAAAGTTGATTCTGCCGTTCAATTGGATAGACGCTTGTACAGAGATCAGGAAACGAGAGGTTATTCTCGTGAGCAAATCTTATATCAATGGGACAATCATGTAAAACCTTGTTACGAGAATTATTTACTACCTTACGAAGAGGAGGCCAGTTTTCAATTTAGAAATGACGCGCATGCTGATGAAGATTTTGCATCATTGGCCGTCGAGATTTCCGCGGAGATTGGTGCACTTAAAGTATGAGATTCAAATTCTTGAACAAATATTACCTCTTCGTTTCGGCGGTCGTTGTTACCGTGATTTTTGCATGGTATTACCTCGAAACAGTTTCTACAAATTACCAACCTTCAGTTGATTCGTTCAGAGAAAATTTTAAAATTCAAGAAGAAAAATTAGATAAGTTCCTCTCGTTCACGGCAGATGAAATAGACGAAAAGGAAATCCACAATCAATGGCTAAATCATGCCAATGGACAAGAGATCAATATTCACATTTACCGTCGTGATTCCTTAATTTATTGGAATACAAACCAAGTTCCAATTATCAGGTTTGCAGACATTCACTTTCCAGCAGACGGGTTATTGAACCTCCAAAACGGGTGGTACTTTGCCAAAACTAAAAAGGTCGGCAATTACTTTGTCTGTGCCAGTTTCCTTGTTAAGCACGATTACGCCTACGAGAACAAGCACCTGATAAACTCCTTTTCTGATTATTTGAGCCTTTCGTTTCAAGCAAAGCTTGGGATTGATGAAAATGAAGGTTATACAGTGAAATCGAGAGACGGAAACTACGTTTGTTCCATAATCACCAATGAAGAACAACCGATAGAACCCAACGAATCCATCCTCTTATTTTTGTTGCTTTTCGGAACAATTGTATTGTGGTTGTTAGCTGTTGCACGTGCTCAGAAAGTTGCAAAACACAAATGGAGTTGGACAATTCCAGTTTCAATTATTGTTCTTAGAGTTCTCTCAATTCAATTTTTGTGGTTTGATTTCTTAATCGAGACGGAAGGGTTCGATCCAAGTCTCTATGGGGTCAACCAATGGTTTCCAAACTTTTTCGAATACCTCATCAATAGTACCATTTTGGTTTATTTGTTGTTTGAAATTCGTCAATGGATTCCGAAAATTAAATACGGATTTTTCGCAAAAGTATTTGCCATTACTCTTGCAATTGTGTCTATTCTACTATGGCCACTCATTGTCTTTTTCACCCAAGGCCTAATAGAAGATTCTTCAATTCCGCTGGTTATTGATCAACTTTTTTCGTTAAATATTTATTCTGTTCTCGCCATAACAAGTGTTGGTGTTTTGTTCTATGCGTATTTTCATTATTTACGTGTAATTCTGGAGTTTTGTAAAAAACAATCCATCCTTGGTTCGCAATTGGCTGTAATTTGTTTTGCTGTTAGTTGTGTTTACTTCCTGTATGAGATCAACTATGGCTATCAACTCTTTTTCGCAGCTGTATTCCCAATGTTCTTTTATGGAATAGGCATGTATACGGTGTATAGAAACAAGGCAACACATCGATTGGGAACAGGGTTAATTTTGCTTTTTGGATTCTCATTAGTACTATCACTTACTATAGGCGAGTTTGGCAGAAGAAAGGAAAAAGGAGAAAAGGAGCTTTATGCAAATCAATTGGCCACTGAAAAGGACATTGTAACAGAAGTTGAATATTCCAAAATCGTCGAGAGGTTAAAGGAAGATAAATTCCTGAAACGTTTTGTGGAATCACCGAGCTTTAAAATGAATTCCGATTTACAAGAGAATTTAGAGCGTCGTTTTTTCAACGGATTTTGGGAGGAATACGAAATGGAATTTTCAATTTATGATGAAGAACACCTCCCATTAATTGACAAACGAAATTACACGACAGAGGACTACAATGGTCTTCAAAATATTATTGACAGTTCAGGAGTTAGTTCAGAGATTGATTCGAACATTTATTTCATCAGTGATTACCGAGAGCAATTTAGTTATGTTATTCGACAAGAATTACTTGGGAATGATTCGACGAAAGCAGTTTTATTTTGCACACTGAAGTCGAAAAAGATACCTGAGGAAATTGGCTTCCCGAGGTTACTTATTTCAGGTCAGGCCAATGTGTTCGAGTCGCTTGAAATGTATTCGATCGCAAAGTACCACGGCTCTCATTTGGTCACAAAATATGGTGAATTCAATTATCCATCTTCTTATTTGAAAATGGTACCTGACGAAACAATGGAAAGCGGGTTCTTCAATCATGATGAATTTAACCACTATATTTTAAGTAAACCTTCAGGCGATATAATTGTACTGTCAAGTAAGATCCCAACCAGTCTTGATATTCTTACATCGTTCTCATACCTATTTAGTTTTTATGGTTTGCTTTTGCTTCCACTTCTATTTAGAGGAAAAGCAACGACCGCCGGAAGAAGAACCTTGAACCTTGCAATGAAAATTCAAATTGTACTAATTTCATTGGTCTTTTTATCCCTTTTAGCCTTTGGGTGGGGTAGTGGAATTTTCGTTAGCAATCAATATAATCATTATACGAATGATGTAATTCGGGAAAAATTAAATTCTGTTGAAACTGAAGTGGGCGCTAAACTAGGCGATTATGACGAGCTATCTATTACTGAAAACGGAAATTTTGCGCAGTTCTACTTACAGAAATTCTCTCGCGTCTTCTTTACGGACATTAACTTGTATGACGCCAATGGCTACTTACTTGCCACGTCTCGCCCAAAAGTATTTAATCAAGGGTTGATCAGCGAGCAAATGGATCCTGAGGCGTATCAAAACATGAAGTACGGACAAAAGAGTGAATATGTGCACTATGAAAACATTGGGCGATTGAATTATTCTTCTGCCTATCAGCCATTTTACAATAATGAAGGGAAAAGGCTTGCCTTTATTAACCTTCAGCATTTTGGGCAGCAAAGCGAATTTGAAAATCAGATACAGAAGTTCTTGGTGGCGATTATCAACGTGTTTATCCTGCTTTTGGCAGTATCTATTATTCTTGCAATTCTTATCTCAAACTGGCTTACTGCTCCATTGCGATTGCTTCAAGAAAGTTTCGCTGCCGTTCGATTTGGGACACATAACGAACCGATTTCTTACAACAAGGAAGATGAAATTGGATCTTTGGTTAAGGATTACAATCAGAAGTTAGAAGAGTTGGAATTCGCAGCGCAGCAATTGGCAAGAAGTGAGAGAGAATCGGCTTGGCGTGAAATGGCAAAACAAGTGGCCCATGAGATTAAAAACCCCTTAACACCAATGAAGCTTAGCGTTCAGCAATTGCAAAGAACATACAATCCCGATGATCCAAAAAGTGGTGACAAACTTCAAAAGGTTGCAAATTCCATCGTTGAGCAGATCGATGCGTTGACCAAAATAGCGAATGAATTTTCATCCTTCGCTAAAATGCCAATTCCAAGTGAGGAACGGCTCGAACTTATTTCCTTAGTCAAAAGAGTGAAGGAGGTTTTTACAGTAGATAGCGGACCAAAAATTACGGTTCGATCTGATGAATATGAGATTTTCATTAAAGCGGACAAAGATCAAATAATACGTGTGTTTAATAATTTAATTAAGAACGCAACGCAGGCAATTCCGCAGGATTATCAAGGAAAAATAACGATTGATTTGAAGATGGAATCAAGTACGGTTTTAGTTACAATAATCGACAACGGTGTTGGAATTGAGAAATCGAAGCTTGGAAAAATCTTCGTTCCCTACTTTACAACGAAAAGCAATGGAACCGGTCTAGGCTTAGCGATGGTAAAACAAATTGTAGAGAACCATCACGGTTCAATCGACTTTGATACTATCGAAGGAAAGGGAACTACTTTCTTTATCAAATTGCCTTTGACTCTTTAGTTAGAGAATTGCTCGGTGCTTTTTAATCTCAAAGATGCAAAAGGCACTGTTAAAAAGGCATTTTATGTGTCACAAGATTTACATAGATGTGTATGACAATTGTTTAACGGATTTAGCTGTGAATTCACTATATTTATATAAATTAATACTAGAACTATGAACTCTCAACTCTTCAGAGCACCCTTATTCGGGGCACTCATCCTCTGCACTATGTCCGCATTTGGACAAAACACGAAAACAATCATTCTTGATACTAAAGAGTTGACAGAAAGCGAATTAGTCGGGATTGGCGATGTTCAAATCAGGGCTACTGAAGCGAAAATCTATCGAATAGACATTCAACCATTGTACGAACAACTGGAAGGTATTGCGCATCGAGAAGTAGCTGAAAGCGGATTTACAGCAGATTTGAATTTTCCACACCCTGATGGGACAGTGCACACTTATCATGCAAAAGCAAACAATACGATGCACCCGGACTTAGCATCGCGCTATTCTTTGATTCAATCTTTCGATGCGAATGGAGACAACGGCGAATTTGTGAAATGGGATATTACTCAACACGGATTCCACGCAATGATCATCCGCCCCGGAAAAGGAACGATTTATATTGATCCGATCATTAAAGGAAATTCAGATTATTATATCGTGTATTTGAAAAAGAACTTCATCACCGATAAGAAAATGGAGTGCTCATTCACGAAGGAAGAAGATATCTTGAATTTTTCTAATCAAGGAGTTGAGGTTATTCAAAAAACGTTTGGCTCTTGTGAATTAAGAACATATAGAATGGCAATTGGTGCAACGGGAGAGTATACAATTTTCCATGGAGGTTCAGTAGCGGATGCATTGGCTGCTCAAGTAACAACAATGAACAGGGTGAACGGAATCTATGAAACAGACATGGCCATCACGATGACGCTCATTGCGAATAACGATCAACTGATCTATACCTCAACGGGAGGGGATCCTTATACAAATGGAAATGCTGGAGCAATGATTGGAGAAAATCAAGCGAATGTAAATTCAGTAATCGGATCTGCGAATTACGATATTGGACATGTTTTCGGAACAAACAGCGGTGGACTTGCAGGACTTGGCGTAGTTTGTAGCAACGGTAAAGCATCTGGAGTAACTGGAAGTTCTTCTCCAATTGGAGATTCATTCGATGTTGATTACGTTGCCCATGAAGTTGGTCACCAATTTGGTGGGAATCACACCTTCAATAATTCATGTGGCGGGAATAGAAATAATTCAACTGCAATGGAGCCGGGCAGTGGTTCTTCAATTATGGCGTATGCCGGAATTTGTGCATCAAACGTTCAGAATAATAGCGATGATCATTTCCACGGAATTAGCTTGGAAGAAATTGGAGATGAAATTTTAAGTGGTGGTCACCAATGTGAGCAAATTACACAATTGGCCAATATTGCTCCAACTTTAGTTTCTACAAACGGTGGAGCAACTATTCCCGGCGGGACGCCTTTCGCATTAACAGCTGTTGTGACAGATCCAGATGGTGATCCTCTTACATACAACTGGGAACAAATGGACAATGGAATTAGCACGCAACCACCGGTTGCTTCATCGAGTAATGGGCCGAACTTTAGAAGTTATCCTTCGAGCTCAGAACCTACGAGATACTTTCCAAATCTTCAAGCTTTAAAGAACAACGGACCTTTTACATGGGAACGCCTTTCTGATGTCTCTAGAACAATGAACTTTAGAGTGTCAGTTAGAGATAACTCACCCGGACCTGGTGGATGTAACGATCATGAAGATGTAACCGTTACTGTTGATGGAAACTCTGGACCATTCGTAGTTTTATATCCTTCAGTATTGGGTATTGTTTGGACAGGAGGAACGAATCAAACAGTTACTTGGGATGTTGCTGGAACTGACGGTTCTCCAGTGAATTGTTCGAATGTTGATATTTATCTTTCAACCAACAATGGAGTTACTTATCCTACATTATTAGCTGCAGGAGTTCCAAATGATGGGGCGGAAACAATTGTGGTTCCTAACTTGAACGCTATGGCTTGCAGAATCATGGTGATGAACGAAGGAAAAACGTTCTTCGATATTTCGGATAAGCGTTTTGAAATCCAGTTTGGATTTGCTGGCTTGGAAGAAACAATTAATGAGTCGGTAGCAATTTATCCAAATCCAACTTCTGGAGATGTCATGATTTCATGGGAAGAAGACGTTCAATTCATTGAAATCAAAGATTCAAAAGGAAAATTGTTGAATAAAATTAACGTAGAAAACTTAAATGAAACTCTTGTGGATCTTTCAAGTTATAGTAACGGTGTATATTTCATACATGTTAATAGTACTGACGGGCATTCGGTGTATAACATTGTAAAAAATTAAACGAGCTTTAAAACAACCAACCAATCTAAACTAAGACCTAGTATAAAACCAAAAGCTAAAATTATGTACAGAAATGTCTCCTTGTTATTCAGTTGGTCAAACGGGTATTAACGAGTCAACATCGAATAACCTTCTTGTGTTTCCAAATCCAACTTCCGATAAAGTTTCAGTTACATGGGAGGGAAGTATCAGCTATATCGAAATTACAGATTTACGAAGGAGGCTATTAAATCGAGTTGAAGTTTCTGATGTAAATGAAGTTTAGTTGGATGTAGCTACGTATAAATCAAACACTTATTTACTTCGTGTTGTTGGTGACAACGGCAGTAAAGTGATCGATCTGATCAAGCAATAATTAGTTTAAAACTTAGAAGGCTGTTTGGTCTCGGTAAATCCGAGGTTGGGGCAGCCTTTCTTTTTGCGTGATTATCTGAACAAGACAAAGAGCCTTTGGGAATAAATAATATCTTTGTTATTCGACATTATTTATGGAGAACGAGAAAAAAATAGCTGTAATTGGTGGTGGTAGCTGGGCTACAGCGTTGGTTAAAATATTATGCAATAATGTATCATCAGTAAATTGGTACATGCGTAATGAGGCGGCAGTAGATCACATCTTAAAGTTCCGTCACAATCCAAAATACCTTCAATCTGTAGAGTTTGATCTTGACAAAATAAATGTCAGTACAGACTTACAAGAAACGATCAGAATTTCTGATATCGTTATTATAGCTACGCCATCAGCTTTTTTAGTGAAATTATTTGAGGGGTTTTCCAATGAGTTAATTGAAGGAAAATCCGTTTTTTCAGCTGTAAAAGGAATTATTCCTGAATACAACGCAATTCCGGCAAGGTTCATTCATAAAACGTTTGGAACGCCCTATGATAACATTGGAATTATTTGTGGTCCGTGTCATGCGGAAGAAGTAGCTTTGGAGCGATTGTCGTATTTAACAATTGCAAGTCAAGAAGATGAGATTGCTGAAGAGATGGCAGAGCTTTTAAGCTGTCGCTATATTAAGACAACTGTATCAGATGATTTGTTTGGAACGGAGATCTCAGCAGTACTTAAAAATGTATATTCAATCGCTTCTGGTATTTGTTCAGGACTTGGATATGGAGATAACTTTCAATCGGTGCTAATTTCAAATGCCATTCAAGAAATTGAAAACTTAATCGATGAAATGAGTCCAATTCACAGAGATGTTAAATCATCTGCATATTTGGGTGATTTGTTGGTGACGGCTTATTCTAAGTTTTCTAGAAATAGAACGTTTGGATTTATGATTGGCAAAGGATACTCCGTTATGACTGCTCAGTTAGAAATGGATATGATTGCTGAAGGGTATTATGCAACAAAAAGTGTAATGAAAATTGCAAGTAAATTTGATGTTGAAATGCCAATTGTAGAAGCAGTTAACAACGTTCTTTACGAAAAAATCTCACCGGTGATTGAGATGAGAATCTTAAGCGATCGATTGAGTTGATTTACACGTTTTATTTATTCATTGCCATCTTCACATTATTTATGTGGTTGCTGTCATGGCAAGTCAAGAAATCTAATTCTCCATCTCTCACGCTTCTGATGTTGATTCATTTTAACCTCAAAAGTTATAAATAACACAAAAAGTTAATTATTATACATTCGTTACGTTCTTATTTCAAGAAATTGATACATTTGCACCCGAAAAAAGAATTATCTTTCAGCAACTTATTCAAAATTAGAGTATGAAGGTCTTCAAATTTGGGGGAGCATCCGTTAAAGATGCAAATGCAGTTAAAAACGTCGCGAGTATTTTGTCTTTTTACAAAGATGAAAAATTGGGTGTCGTAATTTCCGCTATGGGAAAGACGACCAACGCTATGGAGAAGATTATTGATGCTTATTGGAATAAGTCAAAAGAGGAATTTACTTCCTTGATTGAAGAGCGAAGAAGGTTTCATATTGAAATAATAGACGAACTGTTCGCTGATTCATCACTTCATATTTACGAAGAAGTGAACGACGTTTTGGATGGCTTGTTGGAATATTTTGACAGAAAAGCTTCTGGAAATTACGACTTTGAATACGATCAAATTGTAGGCTTAGGAGAAGTAATGTCAACAAAGATTGTTTCCGCATATTTAAGCTACAATGGAATGCAATCCAAATGGATGGATGCTCGAAAATTGATTTTTACTAACGATACATTTAGAGAAGCTGAATTGGACTGGGAGATAACCACAAAGAACTTCAGAGCGAATTTTAAACCTGAATTTGAAACGGTTGATATTCTTGTGACACAAGGATTCGTTGGATCAAATAACGGTGCGACAACAACTTTAGGAAGAGAAGGTTCTGATTTTACAGCTGGAGTTATTGCTTATTGTTGCGATGCGGAAGATGTGACAATTTGGAAAGACGTTCCGGGAATGCTAAATGCCGATCCAAAATGGTTCGACAATACCGTGAAATTAGATCAAATTTCGTTCAGAGAGGCCATTGAGCTTTCCTATTATGGAGCATCTGTAATTCATCCTAAAACAATAAAACCGCTTCAAAATAAAGAGATTCCGTTGTACGTTAAATCATTCATCGATCCTCATGAAGACGGAACGGTCATCCAATCTTCAATGTCGAAGGACCACTTGGTGCCATCGTTTATTTTCAAAATGAATCAAATATTGTTTTCATTCACACCGAAAGATTTTTCATTTATAGTTGAGAAGAATTTAAGCGATATTTTTGATCGTTTGTCAAAGGCCAATGCGAAGATTAACCTGATGCAGAATTCAGCCTTGAACTTCTCAATTCTATTGGACGAAGACAAAGTAAACACTGAAGAGATTTTGGATTTATTCGGAGACCATTACTACGTCAAATTCAATGAAGGATTAGAATTGGTAACGATTCGTCATTACGATCAAGCGACTTTGGATAGAGTAACGGTCGATAAAGACGTTGTTTTACAGCAAAAAACACGTGAAACGGCACGATTGATTGTGAAGCAGAGAATAGATATTTGATCAGTCGCGAGCTCCTTTTTGGAACGTCCTGCGGACTTTTGGACAGTTCGTTCCTAGCTGTTAGATCGGCTGTGCCTTTTGGACATTCCGCTTTCTAAACACAACCGTCTAAATTCTAATATCAAACAATCGCGCAGTATTCATTTCAAACTCAAGACGAATCGAAACATCTGAAGATCGAACGAATCAAAAAATCGAAACCAAATATACCCTTTTCACGTTAGTGCAATAACTACTAACAAACCGTATTTTTGGCGTTGAATGAAAAGATCCCTTTCCGACATATCAAATGGCAAGCAAGTCCAAGTAGTGGATGTGTTGCAATCAACATTGAAAGTTAAGTTGATGGAAATGGGAATGATCAAAGGTAAATTTCTTACCGTTTTGTATCGAGCTCCATTCGGCGATCCTATTGCGATTGATGTTGATGGATATGTACTGTCATTGAGACGGGACGAAGCGCAACTTGTAGAAGTAGAACAAATTAATGCGTAGATGAAAGTTGCATTAGTTGGAAATCCAAACACAGGTAAAAGCTCCATTTTTAATTTATTGACGGGGCTGAGACAACACGTAGGGAATTTTCCAGGAATCACAGTAGATAAAAAAGTTGGAAAGCTTAGAATTGGTGGGGAAGATCATGAATTGATTGATTTGCCAGGAGCGTACAGCATTTATCCAAGATCAAAAGACGAACAGGTTGTTTACGACAGTCTTTCAGATTCAAATTCGGAAAACTATCCAGATGCTATTATCGTAGTTGTTGATGCCGCTAATTTGGAACGAAACCTATTGCTTTTTTCTCAAGTTTATGATTTGGGAATCCCAACGATGATGGTTCTCAATATGACCGATCTTGCTAAGAAGCAGGGAAAGGTGTACCATATAGATAAAATCGAAGAACTCTATCCGGAAGCGTCAATTTTAGAAGCAAACGCGAGGGCAGGATTCGGTAAAAGTAGAATCAAAGAAGGCCTTGAAAATTTAAAGCCGCGAACTGCATCCAATACTTCACTTGCACCTTCAGATGATTTGAAGGCTCAAGAGCAGGAAACTGAATCGAGATTTAAAGCAATCCAAAAGAGTTTAAGCAATTTAGAATCAAAGGAGAAAAAGACCAAAGAAATGAGTTGGTGGGAAAAACTATTGGTGCATCCCATTTTAGGCTACGTAATTTTCGCTGTAGTGTTGATTGTAATTTTTCAATTCATTTATGCGTTTGCCAGTATCCCAATGGATCTAATTGACGGTGCTTTCGCGAATTGGAGTTCATGGATGTCGGAAGTAATGCCCGCAGGTGTTTTCACAGACTTAGTCACACAAGGAATTATTCCTGGAATTGGAGGGGTGGTGATATTTATTCCACAAATAGCCTTATTATTCTTCTTCATTGCAATATTAGAAGAAACAGGATATCTCGCTCGGGTCGTTTTTATTATGGATCGTTTAATGCGCCCTCTTGGCCTTAACGGAAAAAGTGTTGTCCCATTAATGTCGAGCGTTGCATGTGCAATTCCAGGCGTTATGGCCGCTAGAACTATATCAGATTGGAAAGAGCGATTGATAACGATTCTTGTTGCTCCGCTGATGAGCTGTAGTGCTCGAATTCCAGTTTACACGCTTTTAATCGCTATCGTAATTCCTGATGAAACCGTTTTCGGATTTATGAATGTTCAAGGGCTTGTACTTTTTGGATTGTATATGCTCGGAACCATCTTCGCTTTAATTGTGGCCGTTGTTTTGAAATTCATAATCAGGTCGAAAGAACAAGGGTTTTTAATGCTTGAGTTGCCAGAGTACAAGTCGCCAAGATGGAAAAACGTTGGGTTAACGGTTTGGGAAAAAGTCCGAATTTTTGTTTGGGATGCCGGTAGAGTAATTCTTGCCATCTCCATTATTTTATGGGCTATGGCAAGTTATGGACCGACAGAACAAAGAGAAAATGCCGTTCGTTACGCAAAAGAAGAAGCAACGGAATTGAATTTATCCATAGAGGAAACGAGTCAGTTGGTGGAAATGGCAAAACTGGAGTCGTCTTACATTGGATATTTAGGAAAAGCAATTGAACCTATAATTGAACCGCTTGGCTATGATTGGAAAATCGGAATCTCTTTGATAACTTCATTTGCAGCAAGAGAAGTTTTTGTTGGGTCAATGGCAACGATTTATGCAGTTGAAGATGACGGAGCGAATAATATGACACTTGTTGAAAAAATGAAAGATCAAAAGCGTCGCGATGGAACTCCGGTTTACACACTTGCAGCAGGATCTAGTTTGATGGTGTTCTATGTGTTCGCAATGATGTGTATGGCAACATTAGCGGTTGTGAAAAGAGAAACAAAAAGTTGGAAGTGGCCACTGATCCAAGTTGGATATATGGGCGTATTGGCGTACCTTGGGGCTTGGATAACATTTATAATTCTATCTTAATGCAAACAGTTTTAGTCGTATTAATTTTAGTCGGCGCCCTTTTTTACATGGGCCGAGAGTTCTATAAACGCTTTTTTGCGAAAGAAGCGAATTGTGACGGCTGTACATTCAATGAGAAGGTGGAGCAGAAGTAATTCGCGGGTCACATTCAATAGGCAACTACTGTTGTTGTTTTTCTAGGATTGTAATCAAGTCTCGAAGACTACTCTGCGACATTTTTGTCACGCATCGAATTGACTTTTCCCCAGATTTAATTTCGACTAGTCTCAGGTTGTCCTCTTCATAACCAATGCCCACTATTGAAAATTCCATTTCTTGGCTTTCAGTGTTAATGAATTTTTCGATAATGTGTATTGACGCATTCGTTCTTATTCCATTTCAACTCCCTGAGATTTCAAGATCTTTCCTACATAAAAAGCGAAGAAGGCCAAGTAAGCAAAGCAAGCGGCTCCAACAACAAACGATTGTTGAATTCCAATCACTTCAGAAAGGTTTCCTTGCAATGGCGGAATAATTGCGCCGCCCAAAATCATCATGACGAGGAATGCAGAACCTTGGGATTGAAACTTGCCCAATCCAGCTATTGAAAGGGAGAAGATGCACGGCCACATGATTGAAAGGAAAAGTCCACCACTTAAGAAAGCATATATTGCAGTATATCCTGAGGTCAACAAACCAATTGTCATTGCCACGATTCCAAGCAGACCAAAAACTCCAAGTGTAAGAGCAGGTTTATCGTTAGTAAGGTAGAAGGCAACAATTTGAATAAGCACACAGATGATGTACCAATACAAAGGTTGAACATCATAACCTGAAGCGGCTGCCAATCCAAGTACAACGCCAAATGCAACTAATGGGACAATGAATCGAAGTATTTGTTTTGTCTGTTTTTTCATTTCGAAAGCATTGATCGCTCCAGCCCAACGACCGATCATTAAACTACCCCAGAACATGGCAACATAAGGAGCAATTTCCGAAGCTCCCAGCCCACCAAATGATTCTTGGTTTAAAAGTTCGCCAAGGTTACTACCAATAGCAACTTCAACACCTACGTAGACAAATATGGCGAGCATACCTAAAGTAAGTTGAGGGTATTGCATTGCTCCCCATCCGTCTTTTTGAGAAGCACCTTTTTTGTGTGCAAATAGAAGTCCAAATAGAATAACCAAAAGCCCTGCGGTTAGCCAAGCCATTCGTCCTTGTTTAAGCGGCTTAGCCAGTATCTCGACTTCGGTGTTATTTAGAGCTATCAATTCATATTCGTCAGGGAAAACAAGTTTTAAATCAGCTTCTCGTTCGCTTGACTCTTCCTTTGATATCGCATTTGGCAGTGCGTCATACTCCACATTAATTACTTCTGAAATGTCTGAATTGTGTTTTTCATAAACCTCAATTGTTTTTTGATTATCACTCAAATAACTACTAAAAACGGGTGCGAAACATGCGATTAAAAGTCCTGTAATGACAAGCAATGTGACAACTGCTTTTTTTGCCTTTTCTGGTTCCTCCGCATTAATTCCAGCAGGAAGTTTTTTCGAGAACCCAAACAAAGCAGCGATTGCTAAAAACAACACACCAACGCAAGCATAAAGAATATTTACCTTGTAAAGATCCAAAGACTTAATCATACTATCGTCAAGAGATGCAGCAGATCCAAAAAGAACCAATGATACGATCAGTGGACCGATTGTCGTTCCCAAACTGTTGATTCCCCCACCCAAGCTAATACGGTTACTTCCAGTGCTTTCGTCACCCAAAGAAATCATAAATGGATTGGCCGATGTTTGCTGCAATGAAAAGCCTAACGCGACAATAAACAACCCAAATAGCATTCCAGCGAACACGTTCATGTATAGTGAAATTATCATTGCTCCTGCACCAACGGCGGAGAAAATAAGACCATAAACGATACTTTTCTTATATCCCCAGGAACCAACAATATCTTTTCCAGTGGACGACCCAACAATGAATAGAGCTAGTGCGCCGAGGTAATACGCCCCGTAAAATGCAAAATCAACCAATTGACTTTGAAATTGATCCAAATCGAAGTAAGATTTACAAAAAGGAATGAAGACACTATTCCCAGCAGCAATAAAGCCCCAGAAAAAGAACACTGTTGTCAAAGTTGATAAGGCACTGTAATTAGTTTTTTGAACCGTTGAATCACTCATAATAGTTATTTTGATCGAGCAAAATACGGAGAAATAAAATGGAAATTGTGTTTGATAAAATTATTCTTTACTGAAATAATGTTAACAACCCTGAACGTTTTTTAGATCGCTTCGTTTTTGGATGTTAGACCGCTTCGTTTTTAGATATTAGAATTTAAATGTGCCTTCTAAAATCTAATTGCGTCTTTGCGATTAAAACAAAATCTAGCACAACAAGATTCCGTCAAACTATGGCCGATTCATATTTATGTGAATCTAGCGCCTAAAACCCTCACATCTAATATTCCTCTTACCGTTAAACAAAAAATACCTCCCTGCTTCCAGGAAGGCATTTATTGACATTTCTATTAAAACTCAAGTCGAAAATAACTCTGTCTAAAACTGTACTTATGAAAAACCTCAGCCTCAAATAAAAAATTGACCTAAAAAATAATGGAAAAGGTATCTATATAACTAAAAGTCAACATGGTAATGAGATAGTTTCGGATAAAGTTATCGTTGATTAATTAAGGTAACAACTTGATTTTAACGAGGCCGATGGTCTATAAAAACAATGGCATTTTTGATAAAAAAAATAAAACTAATTTGGATGACTTGGGTACAAGTCTCGTTTATTTATTTATCTTTCGACTAAGAAATTAACCTAAGAAATTTAGTATTATGAAAATTAAAAATGTCATTATCGCAACTTTTTCAGTTGCATTGTTAGCCTCTTGTGGAGGAACAGACGCATGTAGTTGTATAGAAATGGGTAAAGAAATGGCAGCCGAGAGTTTAGCTGCTGGGATGGACGCAGAGAAGCAGGCTGAGATTGTTGAGAAATATGCATCAGACGTTGATGCTTGTAACGAAGCCGATTATAAGGAAGCCGATTACGCGGAATGTGCAGAATAACTCAAGAAATAACGAAGACCTAGTCTTCATCTAATCTTATTAAAAATCCTTCTTGGCCAAGCCAAAGAGGATTTTTTTGTTTAATAATACTGAATAATAGTTACCGAGGCAACTGTCGATTTGGCAGAATATTGACTTTGGCCTGGTATTGGTCATGTGTCAGTCATGAGCGAAAAGAAAAAAAAAGTGTCCTTTTCATGGGCGTTTAAAGAATACATCTGGCCACGTAAAGGAATGCTGGGACTGGGATTAATCCTAATTTTATTTCAAAGTGCGGCGGGATTAGTCGCGCCGTATTCCATCCGATTTTTATTTGATGACATTGTTCCAGGCAAAGATATGGATGGACTTTGGCTTCTTCTAACTGTCGTTGCATCGTCAATTTTGATTCGTTCGCTTACCTCATTTAGTCTTGCGCGGTTGCTTAGTGTTCAAGCGCAACACATGATTTCACAAATGAGGGTTCAAGTCCAAACCAAGTTGTTGAAACTGCCAATGGGTTTTTTTGATAACCATAAATCGGGGGCATTGGTCTCACGTGTTATGACAGACGTTGAAGGCGTTCGAAACCTTGTGGGAACTGGTTTTGTACAGTTGATTGGAGGAACAATCACCTCAATAGCTTCTGTATACCTTTTGATTCAAATTAGCCCAATCATGACCGTGTCAGTATTGGTTCCAATACTCTTATTTGCAGTTGTAATGTTGAAGGCTTTTGGTTACGTGAGGCCTATATTTAGAGACCGTGGAAAAATCAATGCTGAGGTTCAAGGGAGCTTGACTGAAACATTAGGTGGTGTTAGAGTGATAAAGGCGTTTAATGCAGAAGAGCAAGAGAGCAATAATTTCGCGAAAGGAGTCGATCGACTGTATCAAAATGTGAAGAAAAGCTTAACCGCGACAGCAATTATAAGCAGTTCATCTATATTTTTAATTGGGCTTGCTTCAACCGCCATTATGGGAATTGGAGGCTATTTCATGATGGGAGGTTCTATGTCAGAAGGTGAATTTTTATCATTTACATTATTGCTCGGATTTATGCTTGCGCCTATTGTTCAGATGGGAAACATAGGAAGTCAATTGACAGAAGCAATGGCTGGCTTGGATCGTACTCAAGAATTGTTAGATATGAAGGAAGAAGATGACCCTGAAGTTCGAACGGAATTCTTGACAGACATTAAGGGAGATATTGTGTTCAATGATGTTTCGTTTAGCTACGAAGAAAGCAAAGAGGTATTACACAACATTTCATTTGAAGCGAAACCGGGAAGTGTCACTGCTTTGGTTGGCTCGTCAGGATCTGGGAAATCTACTATTGCAGGTCTTGTAGCAACGTTTTTAAATCCTGAATCCGGAAAAATTACGATTGATTCAATTGATTTGGCTAAAGTAAACCTGAGTAGCTTCAGACAGAATCTTGCCGTAGTACTTCAAGACGATTTCCTTTTCGAGGGTACAATTCGAGAGAACGTTATTTTTCCTAGGCCTGACGCAACAGAGACTCAAGTTCAAGAAGCAATAGAAGGAGCTTACGTGAGTGAATTCACAGATCGTTTTGAGGATGGATTGGATACTGTTATCGGCGAAAGGGGGGTGAAATTATCAGGGGGTCAACGCCAGAGAATTTCAATTGCACGTGCAATTCTAGCGGATCCAAAAATCATTATTCTTGATGAAGCAACATCCAATTTGGATACGGAAAGTGAGTCGTTTATTCAGAAAAGTTTGAACTTGTTAATGAAAGATAGAACAACCTTCGTTATTGCCCACAGGCTTAGTACAATTCGTCAAGCAGATCAAATTTTGGTTATTGAAGAAGGAAAAATTGCTGAGTCTGGAACACACGATGAATTGCTGGCTTCGGAAGGACGGTACCATGAGTTGCATACGTATCAGAGTAGGATTTGAGTTAGAGAAAATGAGAATACTAAGAAAGACACACGCTACTAAGGAAGATAATTCAACTTTTACGCATCGGGAAACATACGATGGCAATGGTAATGTGATTTATTCAGCGGATTACAGAATTGACCCCATTGTGGAAAATCGATTTGAATTTAATCCGAAGAATCAATTAGACAACTTGGTGAAATTCGAATGTCGACGGGAGCTCTTTTGTTTTTCATAATCGGAAATTTGACGATGAAAACCGAATAATCGAAGAAGTTGGATTTTCAAATGCCTTTTTCATGGGTATAACTGGTATTCAATAGAGTCACGACCTTTTTCATCTTATCCATGAATACGAAGAATATGAATAGTAATGACAAATTGCTTGGTTACTTTACCGAATCTCTTCTTCTGAAAGTTCCAAAACACCGCCTTTTTCAAGATCATTTAAATGAACTTCGGCAATACGAACGCGAATCAACCGTAGGGTAGGAAACCCAACGGCAGCAGTCATTTTCCGAACCTGTCTGAACTTGCCTTCTGTTAAAGTTACAGATGCCCAACTCGTTGGCCCATGACGATCGTCTCTAATTTTACGCCCCCTTTCTGGGAAGTTCGGGACTTTATTTATGAGTTTCGATTTGCAAGGCTTGGTTAGGTAGGGTTCTTTATCTACGCTAATAGTAACACCCGTTCTTAATTGTTCTACAGCCTCTTCAGTGATGATACCGTCTAGTTGAACGAAATATTCTTTTTCAATTTTTTTACTCCTGATGTGGTGGCTCATTTTCCCGTCAGTTGTCAACATTAAAAGCCCTTCTGAATCTTCATCCAACCGACCAATTGACATCGTTCCTTCCGGAAAGTCATGCAATTGACCAAGAAGGCCTTTTTTGGCTTTGCGTTTACCATTGTAGATAAATTGAGAAAGGAAACCGTGCGGTTTGTATACAATAAAATGACGGTGATTTGACATTGATTAATAGTGCATCGAACGCAGTCGAGAGGCAATTATAAGTTAACAGCATGACTACTCTCAACCGAGGCTATATTGAGCATCTCTTTAATTGTTTTTACGATTGCATTCTTATCAAAACCACATTCTTCCCACAATTCTTTTTGAGTACCGTGTTGGATATACGCGTCTGGAATTCCCAACCGAACAACTTCAGCCGTATATTTTTGATCTGCCATAAACTCAATAACTGCAGAACCAAACCCGCCCATCAAACAACCGTCTTCGACTGTAATAACTTTGTTGAATTTTGTGAATACTTCGTGCAACATTGTTTCATCAATTGGCTTCACGAAACGCATATCATAATGCGCAACAGATGCGCCGGAATCTTTTAAATCTTTAATCGCTTCTTGAGCAAAGTTCCCAGGATGTCCAATTGTTAAAACCGCGATGTCATTTCCAGAATTGATCTTACGACCCGTTCCGACTTTAATTTCTTTCATGGTTGTCTTCCATTCCGTCATCACGCCTTTTCCGCGAGGGTAACGAATAGAAAATGGACCCATGCCTTTTAGCTGAGCCGTAAACATTAAGTTTCTTAGCTCTGCTTCGTCCATCGGTGCACTCACAACCATGTTTGGAATACATCTCATGTAGGATAAATCATACGCGCCATGATGCGTTGCACCATCAGCACCTACCAATCCACCTCGATCCAAACAGAAAACAACGTTTAGGTTTTGAATGGCAACATCGTGCAAGACTTGATCAAACGCCCGTTGCATGAATGTAGAATAAATGTTACAAAATGGAACCATGCCTTGCGTTGCCAATCCAGCTGAAAAGGTAACGGCATGTTGTTCTGCAATTCCCACGTCGAAAGAACGATCAGGCATTGCTTCCATCATAAGGTTCAATGAACAACCTGATGGCATTGCGGGCGTGACACCCATGATATTTTTATTCTTCTCAGCCAGTTCTACAATTGTATGTCCGAAAACTTCTTGATATTTTGGTGGCTGAGGAGATTTAGGAACCACCTTAACAATTTCACCAGTGTCTTTGTTAAAAACGCCTGGAGCATGCCACTTAGTTGGGTTTCCTTCTTCTGAATATTTGTAACCGGCTCCTTTCCGGGTAATACAATGCAAAATCTTTGGACCAGGAATGTCTTTTAAATCCTGCATTACTTTTGCCATTCCAATTACATCGTGACCATCAATTGGGCCGAAGTATCTGAAATTAAGCGATTCGAACATATTACTCTGTTTCAATAAAGAACCTTTTAGAGCAGTCGATATTTTTGAAGCTACGGATTGAGCATCGGGTCCAAACTTCGATACTTTACCCAATAATTTCCAAACATCATCTTTCACTTTATTGTAAGTGTGCGAAGTTGTGATATCCGTTAAGTATTCCCTTAACGCACCCACATTTGGATCAATCGACATACAGTTGTCGTTTAAAACAACCAATAAATTTGCATCTTTTTCAAATCCAGCGTGGTTCATTCCTTCAAAGGCTAATCCAGCTGTCATTGCGCCATCACCAATTACTGCAATGTGCTGTCGGCTTTTGAGACCTTTGTAATTGCTGGCAACTGCCATTCCCAGTGCTGCAGAAATAGACGTTGAAGAATGGCCTACACCAAATGTGTCGAATTCACTTTCGGATCGTTTTGGGAATCCTGACATCCCGCCTTTCAATCTGTTTGTTGGAAAAATATCTTTTCTGCCTGTTAGGATTTTGTGCCCATAAGCCTGATGACCAACATCCCATACAAGTTGATCATTCGGTGTGTCAAAAATGTAATGAAGAGCGACCGTCATTTCTACAACGCCCAAACTTGCACCAAAGTGGCTATTGCCAATTTCCGAAATTACATCAACAATATATTGACGTAAATCTTCCGATACTCCTGGTAAGTCATCAATGGTAAACTTCTCCCTTAAATCTTCGGGAAAGTTAATTTGAGATAAAAATGGTCCTGTTGAATACTTAGTCATAAACGTTAAACAAAATTAATTTAATCTGTTGAATAAACCAAATTAGCTCTTAATTATTGTACAAAAATAAGAAATTAACGAACTTTAAGACGGTTTTATAGGAGTCTTATTAACAACCAATTGGAGATTAAACCAATTCATGATAGGTTCGAACGCTTCTGCAAAGCCATAGTTTATGGAAATTTGGAGTTCCGTGATTTGATGAGCGCGTTCGAGTCACTTAAAACAACTTGAAAAGATGAGCACAAGGGCTTATTAAGTGCGCATCCGAATGTTGGATTTAGAGTGGTGACTACCTATTTCAAGAATTGAGTACTAAAGTGCATTCAGAATATTGAATTCAGAAGAATTAATAACCCACCTCCGAGAACTACGATAACCCCAACAATTACACCGCCGACAACTAAAGGAGCTGCCGAATTGCTTTTACGCTCATTATTCGGATCACCACCACTTTGCACAGTAGATGATAGATTGGTAGAGGTGAAATCAGTAGCTACTGAATTCACTTTGTCTCCAACAGTATACTTGTTAAGCATTGACTTTCGAGCAAAAGTTGTCATAACTTTACCTTTCGCGTTTGAATAATTATACCTGATTGCGGTTTTTGACTCTTTAAAAATAACTCCGGCCCGAATAAGCCCAGTTTTATAGTAAATTGTATCTGTGTATTCTGATTGACTGAAAGAAATGGTAGATATAATCAAAAAGCTAAATGCGATCAAAAATTTCATAGTTGTTGTGTTTGTTTTTCAATACAATATTAGGCTTAATTATGAGTACAGAACTACTTCTTTTCGCATCTTGATCCTGAAGAGTTGTGTAAATCGCAACTGAATCGTCTTTAATTAAAAACAATGTACTGCATTTTCGTATAAAATATAGCCAAGAATTAAATTCAATTTGAACAGTAAATGCAATAGTTTTTTCTCGCGGGGATTCCTTACCTTTGCTCCTTCAAAATCAACAGTAGAATGAGTCAGAAGTATCCAACTTACAAAGGTTTAGATCTGCCAAATGTGGCGAGTCGAGTATTGGAACAATGGGAAAAGAATCAGATTTTCGAAAAATCCGTCTCTTCTCGTGAAGGAAATGAGCCATTTATTTTCTTCGAAGGTCCGCCATCGGCGAACGGTCTTCCCGGAATTCACCATGTTATGGGGCGTTCGATTAAGGATATTTTCTGTCGTTTTAAAACGTTGAAAGGACACCAAGTAAAGCGTAAAGCAGGTTGGGATACACATGGGCTTCCAGTTGAGCTTGGCGTTGAAAAAGAACTTGGAATCACAAAGGAGGATATTGGAACTAAAATCTCTGTTGAGGATTACAACAATGCTTGTAAAAGTGCAGTAATGCGCTATACAGATATTTGGAACAACCTTACCCGCGAAATGGGTTATTGGGTAGATATGGAAGATCCATACATCACATACGATTCAAAATATATGGAATCCGTCTGGTGGTTGTTGGGCCAGATGTATGAAAAGCAATTGGTGTATAAAGGGTACAGTGTACAGCCCTATTCTCCAAAAGCAGGAACTGGTTTATCGACAAATGAGTTGAACATGCCGGGCTGTTATAAAGATGTAACAGATACGACAGTTGTTGCTCAATTTAAGATGCTCGACGGTCAAGAAAATCTATTTGGTGCGACTGAAAACGTTCACTTCATGGCTTGGACAACAACGCCTTGGACGCTTCCTTCAAATACAGCTTTAACGGTTGGGCCTAAAATTGAATACGTTTTAGTGAAGTCGTTTAACCAATATACGTTTGAGCCAATCAATGTTGTTTTGGCAAAGAAATTAGTTGGACATCAATTCAGTAAGAACTTTTTCGCTGCTGAATCGGATGAAGAATTTGCTAATTACAACGCTGGCGATAAGAAGATTCCATACACGATCGTAGGTGAATGTAAGGGGCAAGATTTGGCTGGAATTAAGTACGAACAATTGATGCCTTTTGTACAACCATTTGAAGATACTGACAAAGCATTTCAAATAATTACTGGAGATTTCGTAACAACGGAAGACGGAACGGGAATCGTTCATACAGCTCCGACATTTGGTGCGGATGATGCAAAAGTTGCTGCTGATGCGGGTGTTCCAGGGTTGTTGGTTTTAGACGACAAAGGAAACCCAACGCCGCTTGTAGATTTACAAGGCCGTTTCACTTCGAACATGGGTCCTTACGCTGGTCAATATGTAAAAAACGAATATTATGACGACGGAAAAGCGCCAGAGAAGAGCACAGATGTTCAGATCGCGATTCAGTTAAAAACAGAAAATAAGGCCTTTAAGGTTGAGAAATATGTTCACAGTTACCCACATTGCTGGAGAACTGACAAACCCGTTTTGTATTATCCCTTGGATTCATGGTTCATCAAATCAAGTGCGATGAAAGAACGCATGATGGAGCTCAATGATACGATCAACTGGAAACCGGAATCAACTGGAAGCGGTCGATTTGGGAAGTGGTTGGAGAATTTGAATGATTGGAACCTTTCGCGTTCGCGTTATTGGGGAACACCTATTCCTATTTGGTCAACGGATGAAGGCGATGAACGTATTTTTATTTCATCCATTGAGCAATTAAAAGGCGAATGTGATAAGGCGGTTTCAGCGGGTGTTATGGACGAGAATCCAATGGCAGCGTTTGAAGTTGGAAACCTAGATAAAGAAAACTATGCGAAGGTTGATTTGCATAAAAATTACATGGACAACATCATGCTTGTTTCAGCTTCTGGTAAGCCAATGAAACGTGAAGCGGATTTGATTGATGTATGGTTCGATTCAGGATCTATGCCTTACGCACAATGGCATTATCCTTTTGAAAATAAGGAATTAATTGATGACAATAAATCCTTCCCTGCAGACTTCATTGCTGAAGGTGTAGATCAAACCCGAGGATGGTTTTATACCCTGCATGCAATTGGGACAATGGTCTTTGATTCAGTTGCTTACAAAGCGGTTGTTTCAAACGGGTTGGTTTTGGATAAGAAAGGACAGAAAATGTCCAAGAGTAAAGGAAATGGAGTTGATGCTTTCGAAACACTTTCAACATACGGGCCAGATGCGACGCGTTGGTACATGATTACAAATGCGCAACCTTGGGACAACTTGAAGTTTGATCTCGATGGAATTGTTGAAGTACAACGTAAGTTCTTCGGAACACTTTACAATACCTATTCATTCTTTGCGCTGTATGCAAACATTGATGATTTCGATTATTCTGAGCCAGATGTCGCATTGGAAGAACGACCAGAAATTGACAGGTGGATATTGTCCAAATTGAATTCATTGATTAAAAACGTCGATGCTTCTTTTGAGGCGTATGAGCCAACGAAAGCCGGTCGATTGATTCAGGAATTTGTTGGAGATCAATTGTCGAACTGGTACGTGAGATTGTGTAGAAGACGCTACTGGAAACAGACAACAGATGCAGAGGGAGCAAAAGACAAATTGTCGGCGTATCAAACCTTGTATACCTGCTTAGAAACAGTTTCAATTTTAGGAGCACCGATTGCGCCATTCTTTATGGATCAATTGTTTACGGATCTAAACTCAGTTTCAGGAAAGCAAAAATTTGAATCAATTCACTTGGCCGATTTCCCTGTTGCAAACGAAGCATATATCAACATTGAGTTGGAAAACCAAATGGACGTGGCACAAAGAACATGTTCGCTTGTGTTTGGGTTAAGAAAGAAAGAAAATATTCGTGTACGTCAGCCGCTTCAGAAGATTATGGTTCCAGCTTTGGATTCCACTTTTGAAACGAACATTAAGCACGTTGAGAAATTGATATTGTCCGAGGTCAACGTAAAGGAATTAGAATTGCTTGCTGAGCACAATAGTGTTTTGGTGAAAAGTATCAAGCCTAATTTCAAAACGATTGGGCCTAAATACGGGAAGCATATGAAAGCCATTGCTGAGGCAGTTGCTCAGTTTAGTTCTGACGACATTGCTGAGATTGAATCAAATCAAGGTTGGACCGGCGAGGTAAATGGAGAGGAATTGAAATTGGAATTAAACGATTTTGAGATCAACGCGCAAGACATTCCGGGTTGGTTGGTAAGTTCTGAAGGCAACTTAACTGTGGCTTTGGATGTTACCATTTCTGACGAATTGAAAGCGGAAGGTATCGCGAGAGAATTGGTGAACCGTGTTCAAAATCTAAGAAAGGATTCTGGATTGGAAATTACGGATCGTATTCTTTTAAAAGTAGATACGAATGCTCTTATTCAAGAAGCGATTGCAATGAACAAGGAATATGTTTGTAACGAGGTACTGGCCAATGACATCTTGTTTGAATCGTTGGATGCTGAAGCGCTTGTTACGGATTTAGCTGAAGCTCAAGATACTAAGATCGGGTTGGTGAAGAATTAGGTCCTGTTGGATATTACATCGTTGTTGTTGCCAGTGGCGAAAAAGGAGATCAGATAATAAAAGAAGCGGTGACAGAATCACGTAAGTTTTACAAAGATGCTTGCGCGAAAACGTGTGGTGTTTGGATGGGATGTAGGTGTTAACTATGCCTAAGATCAAACAGTTTTAAAACTTAAGCACTCGAAGTAGTTTTCGTTCCAATTGATTTGAAATAACAACAGAATAAACACCTGGTGCTAGACTTGCACCATAGTTGAAATCCGATTGATTTTCACCCGAAAAAATGACAGCTCCAATTTGATTTAAAATCTCGACTTGATAGGATCCTTCTTTAGTGAGCGTTTCAATTTCTGAGTTGGAAATAATGTTCAATTCAAATGAATGATTATTGTATTAATGAGGATTCATTTTCTTAATTTTAAAATCGTAAAAAACTTTTTAAATCATTCTTCCCAATCTCAATTTTTTCGCTAACTTATATTAGATGAACCAAAACACAGATCCGATTCAAACAAGTGAAATTTCTGAATTTGCAGAACGTTTTATTAATCAAACGAATCGCTCTATTTTCCTAACAGGTAAAGCTGGAACCGGGAAAACAACCTTGTTGCGTAAACTTGTTCGGTCAACGCACAAACAAGCCGTTATTGTTGCTCCAACTGGGATTGCAGCGCTAAATGCAGGTGGAGTTACGATACATTCGTTTTTTCAATTGCCTTTCGCAACGTTCATTCCTGATTTTAATATTGAAGGCGGTTTCAACAACCAAATGAAGTTGGAAAGCAAGCAGACTCTGATGCATCATTTCAAGATGAATTCAACGCGTCGTGCGATTTTCAGAAACCTAGAATTGCTGATTATTGATGAGGTAAGTATGCTTCGCGCTGATGTTTTGGACGCCATGGATTGGACCTTGAGAAACGTTCGGAAAATCAACCAACCGTTTGGCGGAGTGCAGGTACTTTATATTGGAGATTTACTTCAATTGCCGCCTGTTGTGAAGCCGCAAGAGTGGTCGTATTTGAGCAAATACTACAACGGAATTTACTTCTTTAACTCGCAAGTTGTTCGGGAAGACCCGCCGTTGTATATCGAGCTTGAAAAAGTATACCGTCAGGCCGATGAAGACTTTTTATCGATCTTGAATAATTTAAGAAACAATCAAATCACAGCGCAAGATGTTGAGGTTTTGAATAAATACGTAAAGCCCGATTTTGATCCAACGGTGGAAGACGATTATATCACACTTGCTACCCACAACAGAGACGCGGACACCATCAATCGGAATGCGCTCAGTAAGTTGAAAACGAATTCTGTCAGATACGGTTCTGAAGTGACAGGGAATTTCCCAGATCATTTGTTTCCTGTTGAACAACAATTGGAGTTGAAGATTGGTGCACAAGTCATGTTTATCAAAAATGATTTATCTCAGGATAAGGATTATTACAACGGTAAAATGGGGCGCATTATCTCATTGGAAGATGAAGAAATTAAAGTCAATTTTCCGCTGGAGAAAAAGACTATTACAGTCGATAAGTACGAGTGGAATAACATTCAATATGCGCTTGATCCTTCAACGGGTGAAGTTGAGGAGAAAACGCTTGGAACGTTTGTACACTATCCATTAAAATTGGCTTGGGCTATTACTGTCCATAAAAGTCAGGGCCTAACTTTCGAGAAGGCTGTTTTAGACGTTTCCAAAGTCTTCGTTGCTGGTCAGGCTTATGTTGCTCTTTCTAGGTTGCGATCGTTGGACGGACTGGTTCTTTTGAAACCGATCAGTATGAATGGGTTGTCGAACGATCCGAATGTGGTTAATTACGCCAAAACCAAAGTTTCTTCTGAAGTGCTCGAAGATCAATTGGGCGGTTCTACGAACAAGTTTTTGTACGACGAATTGGTTCAGGCATACGATTGGATTGATTTGTTGAACGCATGGAGATCGCACGAAGCTGGATATAAAAGCCAAGGTGCAAAATCGCAGAAAGGAAAGAACCGAAATTGGATTACGCAACAGGCGCAAATATTAAAGGGAACAATGGATCCGGCAAGAAAGTTCAGAAATGAATTGTCTCGTGTGTTCTCCGTGCCAAATGTTGATATGGAGCACGCAATGAAGCGGGTTCTGGCCGCTTACGGTTACTTCTTCAAATTGATGGATGGGATTTTGGTATCGAATCTAAAGAAGATGGCGGAGCTTCAGCAAAAAAACAATACGAAGCAGTACAACGAGGAATTGGAAGATTTAGATGTCCTTCTCACCGAAGCGATTTTGAAGTTAAAAAAGACACGTTTACTCACGGAAGCAATCGCAAATGGACGATCAATAGAACGGTCTGTGATCATGTCAACGGAGGTCAGGAATTACAAAATGACGAAGATTGAGATGGTGAAAAATGAAATGCGTGCTAAGAATTCAACATTTGATTTCGATACGGACTTCGTTCAATTGAAAACAAAAACAGAGAAGAAACAACAAGCATCTAAAAAAAAGACAGGAACAACTTACGATACAACACTTCAAATGGTTAAGGACGGATTGTCCATTGAGCAAATCGCAAACGAAAGACAACTTTCGAAAGGAACGATTAGCACGCATTGCGCGCGGTTAATCAAACTTGAGAAGTTGGAATTGAGCGACGTTATGGAAGGTAAAATGAGAAATGATTTATCCGATCTCTTCGATGATTATGATGGTGGTTCAATGAGCGGACTTAAGGAAAAAGTTGGGAATAAGTTTACCTGGGATGAGCTGAAACTCTATCAGGCTTCGTTGTTGGTGTGAGGTTTTGGATTATAGGTTCGGTTTCACGAACGAAATACGCGATAAAAAGATCTAAAGGTTAGATGGCTTTTATTTTGGTGTGACTAAAAGAAGGTCTAATTCATTGGTTTTTAATCCGCTAGTCTTCCAGACGATGGTATCTTTTTTCCGTAATGAACGAATTAAGAAACACATACAAAAATCTAAAACTCCATTTTCATTAACCGTTCTCGGGTTCCATCGCTATAAATAAATATCAATGGCGTATTCAGATGCAATTGCGTTTCGCGTCCCATCAAATCAACAATTTGAATTAGCTCCTTATTTGTTGAATTCAATTCCAATTGATTAATACCCACTGAAGCGACAGCGAAGCAGTTAGATATTTGTGCGCATGAGCCTGTTCCTAAAACAACAGCATAATTTCCATTTTGGGTAACGGTATAACTTTGGTTGGTTGCTCCCGGGATTTCGCTATTGCCGTTGTCACAATCGACCCATTGGTATATTCCAGCCAATTCAGCCGAAGTAAGAGTTCCATTGTTTACTGAAACAGTTACATCATAAGTAGGAACTGGAAATCCAGTGCAAGAAGATTGATTGGAGACTTCAGCGTCCAAGGCGAGGTCTGTTTCAAATACGGAGTGTTCGTCACAATCATCATACAGGTAAATATTTAACCAAGGAAGGACATATCTAAACATAATTATTTGCTGTTGCGAGCGACTTATACTGATGTTTCCGCCTGAAGTTGACTCGCCAAAATCACAATTGAAATTTGAATTGGCATAGTAGCAATGTGCTCCACCGATGATGTTGATAAAATACTTGCATGAAGAGGCCAATCCATTGTAAATTGGAATATGATGATCAATCGCTGGGGTAACCAAATCTTGATCCGCAGAGAATATCAACGCTGGAACGGAAACATTCGTAGCTGCCGCAATTGCTGAAGGGTTAGTTTCTGCCGGTGCCAATCCAATTACCGTTGTAATGTTTGTATTGTTTTCAGCCGCTAAAACCATCGCTCCGCCTCCCATCGAATGTCCCATTAATGCAGACTTAGTCGAGATGTGATTGAAAAACAGACTTGAAGCTAAAGTACCTTCATTATTTATCTTAGTTACGATTAGAGACAGATCAAGGCCAAATTCAGCGTGAGAGGGAGCGGGAAATAATCCACCTTCTGTGCGAGGAAATGCGAGAATAAACCCTTGAGGAATGAGCTCTTCCCAAATATTGGAATAGGCACCCCATCCCATTGCAAAGCCGTGTCCAAATACGATGACAGGAAATTCACCGGAAGAAAGGTTGACATCATTACCTGCGATATCGGCAGGGTAATAAATCTCAGTTTGAATCTGTCGACCTGGACCTCCACCTGTTCCAAATCCGCCAGTTCTTGCAGGGTCGTTAAAGGTTATTGTGGTGTGCCCAACTTCGAAGGGTTGGCCAAATACACTTAGTGCGCTAAATAATACGAAACAAATAGTAGTAATTCTCATGATTAATTTTTTTATTGAATACTCCGAATACGATAAAATCAATGAATGCTTCTCAGTTTCCATTGTGTGCTTGCATTTGGTCGGTAACGAACATTTGAATCTCCAAACCTAAAACAATTTATTGAACATTTTTAACAGTAGTTCAAAAACCTCATTTTTTGGTTCCTGATCTTGAACTGAGCCGATCCAATTGAGCAGAAATATCAATTAAAAAAGGTAATTAAGGAGTCTTAATCAAATGTGAATTACGTGTTCGCAGCAGTTCAACTGTACCATAATCGTAATTTCATGTATATGTGCGCACTCTATTTCGCGAAACTACTTTTAACTTAGAGAGCATAAAAAAATTACCAACCAACACAAAAAGAATAACCCCAGAATTCCCGCGACAAGCTATATAAATTAACATAATATGAAAAAACCATTCGATCGCATTATCACGGTAATGTTTGAAAACCAATTAGTAGAGGTATACAAATGAAAGTCAGTATTCGATTCTTTATCATGGTTCATTCTGTTCAATAACTTCTTCTCTTTCAACTACCTCTTAAAAACCCGGGGCAATTCAAAAACGCCTATCGTTCGAAGTGTTTCAAATTCCTCTTCCGTGGGGCTCAGTACAACCAGTTTTTGATATTGCGTGTCAATTGTTTTTTGCTTCGCCACAAACTCAAATCTCGTCGATTCCAAATCGTACTCGAAATAGTTCATCGTTAGCTTTCCGCCTTTAAAATCAAGTTGGATTGGGACGTAATTTCCGTTCTCAAAAACGTTCAAAAAATAAACGTTTGAAGTTGCCGATTGGGTAAGGATATTCTGACTTCTACCACCAATAAAAATGTCGATATTCCGGACTCCGAAGTAATAATACTCGTCTTCTAAAACGCAAGGAAGCGAGTCGTTGTTGAATACTCCAAAGATGTATTTCCCTCGAACATCATAAACCGTTGATTCACGAATAGTTTCTCGGCTGATAGAAGAGATCGATGTTGAAATTATGGAAACGCCTTCCGCATCGAATTGATAGGAAATTGTTCCCGTCTTTGATTTATAAGTCCCGTAAAACTGTTTATCAACGCTCGCAATATTAGATGTTGCCGAAGGCAATGGATCCGAGAAATAATACGATTTTTGAGAAAAGGTTGAAAAACTCAAAATAACACTTGCAATCAAACAATATATTTTCATAACTTAATAAAACATGGAACCTAAATTTACAATTAACCAACAAGCCTAAAACAAAAAGTATGCAAAAAAAATGGCACGTTAAAACGCTAAAAGATACTACAATCGTCGACGCGTTTCGTTCAAAACTTAAAGTTGATTCGATTGTTGCGGAATTGCTTTTACAGCGAGGAATCGATTCGTTTGATATGGCGCAAGATTTTTTCAGGCCAAAGTTGGATCAATTGCACGATCCGTTCTTAATGAAAGATATGGAAGTGGCTGTTGATCGTTTGCAAGAAGCCATTGACGACGATCAAAAAGTAATGTTGTTTGGTGATTACGATGTTGACGGAACCACAGCGGTTGCCATGATGTATTCCTTTTTAAAAGATACGCTGAAAGTCGATTATTATATTCCAGATCGATATGCGGAAGGTTATGGCTTAAGCAAACAGGGAATAGATGTTGCTAAAGAACACGATGTTTCGCTAATTATTTGTTTGGATTGTGGAATCAAAGCGGTTGATAAAATCGCGTATGCCAAGTCGCTTGGAATTGATTTTATTGTTTGCGATCACCACATGCCAGGGGAGGAACTTCCGGACGCGATTGTTCTCGATCCAAAGCGAAAAGACTGTTTATACCCTTACGATGAATTGTCGGGTTGTGGTGTTGGGTTTAAATTGTTGCAAGGCATGTGCGAACACAACAATTGGTCAACGGACAAACTGTTTGAGCATTTGGACTTGCTCGCCGTAAGTATCGGCGCGGATATCGTTCCTGTGACAGGTGAGAACCGTATTTTATGTTACCACGGGATGAAACAATTGAACGCGAATCCGCGTGTTGCTTTTAAGGAATTATTGACGCTTGCCAACAAACAATTTCCAGTCACATTAACGGATGTGATCTTCTCAATTGCACCACGAATCAATGCTGCAGGTCGCTTGAGATCTGGAAAACATGCAGTGGCATTGATGGTTTCAGAAAACCTTGATGATATTACAAGTTTGGCGGATGATATCAACAATGACAATCTTGAGCGCAGACAATTGGATCAGCAAATTACCGAAGAAGCGAAAGAAATAGTTGAGAAACGTTGGGAAGAGAAGGAGAGCTTTTCAAATGTCGTCTTCAAAGAAAACTGGCACAAAGGCGTCGTTGGAATTGTTGCGTCTCGATTGATTGAAAAGTTCTACCGCCCAACAATCGTTCTAACAGAATCGAATGGAATGGTGACAGGCTCAGCGCGGTCGATTAAGGACTTTAATGTTTACGATGCGCTAAATGCCTGTTCTGAACATTTGGAACAGTTTGGCGGCCACATGTACGCTGCAGGAATGACATTGAAAAGAGAAAATCTTGAACCATTTATGGAAGCATTTGAAGCGTATGCAAAAGAGAACCTTACATCAGAAATGTTGATTGAAGAGCAAGAAGTGGATGTCGAATTGGGTTTCAATCAGATTTTTAGCAGCGAAGAAAACAGAATGAAGATTCCAAAATTGAAACGCATCTTGTCTCAGTTTGAACCGCATGGCCCCGGAAATATGAAGCCTGTTTTTATTAGTAAAAACGTCTTTTCGACCGACATGCGTTTACTGAAAGAGGCGCACATAAAATTATCAATGACGCAACCCGAACACGATGTTGTTATTGAGGGAATCGGTTTCAATCAATCGGAAAGTGCAAACATTGTTGCTGCTGGAATGCCATTCGATGTTGTGTATACCTTGGAAAGCAATAAATGGATGGACCGCGAGACCTTGCAGTTGAATATTAAAGACGTTAGAGAAACGGTTTGAACCTTATGAATTATACATTACTCCAAACTTTCCAGTAGTTGGCTCCAAAGGTTTAGAAACTTCGTCTGCATCAATCATCTGCAATAAATAGATTTTTGAGAAAAGCTTATTATCATTTAAGTCTAATTAAAGACCTAAGATAGTACAATTATAAATGTACGTTTCGAGCCTTCTAACTCCAATCCAATTCCT
>TARA_B110000902_G_scaffold52470_1_pt1 | contig 47330 bp, 52 predicted proteins | sample TARA_B110000902 | Tara Oceans TARA_B110000902 (sample SAMEA4398009) | marine metagenome | biome: Polar Biome; feature: [SRF] surface water layer (ENVO:00010504); material: water (ENVO:00002006), including particulate matter (ENVO:01000060) such as... | depth 5 m | reverse complement strand
GGGGGGGGGGGTCACGTCAATGCCCGCTGACTTCTCAATGGGCCTGTTTTGTTTATGTCGATGGTAACGCTACTTTGTTATCTTTAGTGGTAATCGCATATTAGCTACCACAAATGATAATTAAAAGAATCCAATCCTTATATAATCCTGAACGCTATCATGGCTGGGGAAGATCAAAAAACTATTTTGAAGGATGGTACTATAAAATGATTAGTGCAGATGAAAAGCATGCAATAGCAGTTATTCCAGGAATCGCAATGGATGAAAATGGTAAAAAGCAAGCCTTCATCCAAGTGCTCGATGGAAAAAATTTGAAAGCAGATTACGTAAAGTTCCTTTCGAGTTCTTTTAAAGTCGGAAAAGGTGAGTTTCAATTAAATATGGAAGGAAATCATTTTTCATCTTCAAGATTACGCCTTGATATACCAGGCTTTAAGGGCGAAATCGAGTTCGAAAATCAAGTTCAATGGCGTAAAAAGTGGTATTCACCGGGTATTATGGGACCCTTCTCATTTATGCCTTTTATGGAATGTTACCATGGTATTTTAAGTATGGATCATACTGTAAAAGGAAGTTTAACAATTGACGGGAAGGAAATTGACTTTAATAATGGGAGAGGTTACATGGAAAAAGACTGGGGACGCTCGTTCCCTATTGCTTATTTCTGGATGCAATCCAATCATTTTAGCAAAGAAGGTGTTTCCCTCAAGGCGTCAATAGCAAAGATTCCTTTCGCAAAAAGAAAATTTGTCGGGTTTATTGCTGGCCTATGGTTGGACGGCAAATTGATACGATTCACCACGTATAACGCTTCAAAACTCATTCGCTCTTTTGCAGATGAGAATACGGTTGAGATAAAAATGAAAAATCCAAAGTACATTCTTCATATCAATGCAACTAGGGGTGAAACGACAGAGTTAGCGTCTCCGATATTAGGTTTCATGGATGGGAGAGTTGAGGAAAGCATGACCGCCGTTCTTGAGGTTAAATTAATTGAAAAAAAAACGGGTAGAGTAATTTTTGAAGACAAAGGTAGAAATGCAGGTTTGGAAGTAGCGGGAAAGATTGATGAGATCACCATCTAAAAAGAAAGGGTTTATATGGATTTTAACCGAATTCAATTTAGTTTGTTCATTCCTTCACAGATTTCCAACAATCGCATGTTTTAGTTTTAAAGTTGTAGAAGATTTTATAATTAGATATTTCGAAAATTATTACATTTGGCAACCCAATTTAATTTGGGGAATAACATTAGACACAAGATCATGAAAACGTTACAATTTAGAGAAGCCCTTAGAGAAGCGATGAATGAAGAAATGCGTGCAGACAAGAACGTATTTTTGATGGGAGAGGAAGTGGCTGAATATAACGGAGCTTACAAGGTATCTCAAGGTATGCTTGAGGAGTTTGGAGCAAAAAGAGTTATTGATACTCCGATTGCCGAGTTAGGATTTACTGGAATTGCCGTTGGTGCTTCTATGAATGGTCTTAGACCGATTGTTGAATTTATGACTTGGAACTTTGCAATTTTAGCAGCGGATCAAATTATCAATAGTGCTGCGAAAATGCTTCAGATGTCAGGAGGTCAATTTAATTGTCCGATCGTATTTAGAGGTGGAAACGGTCCTGCTGGTCAATTGGGAGCGACGCACTCGCAAAGTTTTGAAGCGTTTTACGCGCAATTCCCAGGGTTGAAAGTGATAACGCCTTCGAATCCTTACGATGCGAAAGGTTTATTGAAAGCTGCAATTAGAGATAATGACCCTGTGGTTTTTTTGGAGTCTGAGAAAATGTATGGGGACAAAGGTGAAGTTCCTGAAGGAGAGTATATTATTCCGATCGGTGTTGCTGATATTAAAAGAAAAGGTACGGATGTAACGATTGTTACATTTGGTAAAATAATTAAGACGGCACAAGAAGCTGCAGATGTATTGGAGAAAGATGGGATCTCTTGCGAAATTGTTGATTTAAGAACAGTTAGGCCAATTGATTATCCTGCAGTTGTTGAGTCGGTGAAAAAAACAAACAGATGTGTGGTTGTTGAGGAAGCACATCCATTGGCATCAATTTCTTCTGAAATTGCTTATCATGTGCAACGTTACGCATTTGATCATTTAGATTCACCAGTTATGAGGGTTACTCAAACTGATACACCATTTGCATTTTCGCCTACACTTATAGCTGAGGCATTGCCAAATGTTGAAAGAATCGTAAAAGCTGTAAAGGCAACGATGTACAGAAATTAAGAACAAGTCTGGCAACATATAAATTATAGATTGTCCGAAAAGACACTTCTTTTTTATGAAAAATTTTTCCTTCAAGAGGGGCCACTTAATATTACATGCAAAAGTGTAGTTTAATTTTTGTAAATTTGATTTTGCTGAAGTAGAAATACCTTTACTATAGCCGCACTACACTATCACTATTTTAAGCAAGAGTTCATTTTGCTAAAATCATTTTAAAAGCTCTCTTGTTTTCCAAGAGGGCTTTTATTTTCTTATCAAAGAGTGTGCGGTGATAGTAAATTCCTCCAATTCAACTGAAACACTTGCGTCATTGTCTAAATAAATTTGCATTTCGTCATTTGCGTGTCGCACCTCCGGAAGGTTGTATTTCCAAATCAATGTTGTAAATTCAGTTTCACTCAATTTTTGAGAAACCTCAAAATCCCTCCATCCATAGACATTATATGAACTAACAGCCTCCATTCTTAATAAAGAACTCAAGTTTTTGTTCGATGTTTTTGCTTTTATTCGAACCTCAAACATCGTTTCGTCTGTGCTCGAAAGTTCTAAAATATTGATTCTTCCAATCGTTAAATCTTTAGTATGAATTGAACAGATTGGTTTTTTCAAACTGAAAATTTCTCTTGAAATCACTTTTCGATTCGCAGATGGGAACTTCTTTTGAATTTCTATCCAGCCCAAATTCGATTTGTCAATCAATAATCTACTTTGGTCGTATTTTGGAATGTCCAATTGCCCGAATATGTACCAATAATGTTCTTCAGTCATCCGCTCTCCGTGCAAGTAGCCAAGGTCCACTTGTTTGCTTTGAAAAAGGTTAAGTGAAATACATAAAATAGAAAAGGTGATAGCCCCAGCGATCCAAAGTTTATTGCGAATCGAATTGAATAGAATCGCAATAACGAGACCTATAATTGGATAGATGTCGACCATTACACGTGAGCCAAAAGAAGTCGCGTAATACCATGTCTCCCAAGAGCACATGACGTAGATATATAGTGAGATGAAGCTTAGTGAGGCCCAAAACAATTTTCTATTTCTATTGTAGAGCATGTAAAGCCCGAAAGGAGTCAATAGGAATAGTGGTGAATAAAGCAGCCATCCTTTTCGGTAAGAGATTAGAAAATCTAGGAGATTAGGATCTGTAAGGGCAATGTCTTCTGTGTGGAGGTTTGGCGTTATTAATTCTCCTCCGACAGAATACCAATAAATGATTTGAGGAATGTTCCAAAGTAAAGAGAGCAAAGGGAAGAGAAGAATTGATTTCCAGAATTTTTTTGTGTTTCCATATTCTTTAGCGAGGAAAATCAGTGGGACTAAACCGATAAGGATTTGAGTCGGACGAATACTTGATGCAAGTCCAAAAATTACAACCGCATAAATTAAGTTCCATTTGTTTTTGGTTGTTGAGAACTTGAAAAAGTGATATAAGAAAATTGAGTTAAGCGCAAATAAATACAAATGCGGCAAATCATATTGTCTTGTGAATGTTATTAATAGGTTGGTGCCTAAATAGATTACTAATAGGGTGTATCCGGTCGCATTGTCAGATACAAACAGCAGTAATAGTTTGCGGAAGTAAACCAGGCCAAGAAGTATAAAAAGCAAAATATTTAATATTGATGCGACGTGATATGGAGTGCTGAATCCGTCTCTTTCATATCCGGAAGACCGTGCGACCGTATCTCCGACAACATAAGAAGGTAGGTAAATATAGGACAGACCAATATGATAAATGTCAATGTAGTTACCGTTTTGACGCTGTGCCAATTGATAAACTGGAAACTCTTGACAGTGCTTGTTTTGAATTTCTTGGGCCCATTCAGGAGTCATTTTCAAAGAGCCTTTTTGAAATAAATGCGGCAGGTACATGTAGTATCCAAACCCATCGGCAACGGTTAAGCAACGATTAGGGTTTGAATTCAATTTGTCGACGCGTTGAATTGCGGACAAGCAAAATAGAATTGACAGTAGTATCAAAATCTTTCCTGAAAAGCTCTTAGAAACGTTCATTTGGCTTACTGGTTATTTATGAGTTGAGAAAAGTTTGCTTAGCAATGATAATCAATTAATGTTTTGATTTAGTCAATGGTTTTTTTCTGATCGTAAATTCCTCAAGAAATAGGTGAATATCTATTAAAAAAAAATGATTATTCTGCTACGTTTATTTTATTTCTTCTCTATCTTTGACTTGATTAAAATTTTCTAATTCGATATCCATAAGTTGGATAATCTTACCGACAAAAAGGTAAAAAAAAGATGTAAACACGTTATTGTGAAAAAAGTATCATTTTTTACCGTTATCTCTTGATTTATAAAAATTTCCTGCTATCTTTGCACCCCGAAAAGTGTTTTTGGAACAGTGAATTTATTAACTAAAGTAACAGTATTTTTATGCCAACTATCCAACAATTAGTTCGCAAAGGGAGAACAGCGGTGGTAAAGAAAAGCAAGTCAGCAGCACTTGATTCTTGCCCACAGCGTAAAGGGGTATGTGTAAGAGTTTACACCACTACACCTAAGAAGCCGAACTCAGCAATGCGTAAAGTTGCCAGAGTAAGACTTACAAATGGTAAAGAAGTGAATGCTTATATCGGTGGTGAAGGTCATAACCTTCAGGAGCACTCGTTAGTATTAGTACGTGGAGGAAGGGTAAAAGATCTTCCAGGTGTGCGTTACCACATCGTTCGTGGTGCGGAAGATACAGCAGGTGTTGAAGGAAGAACACAACGTCGTTCGAAGTATGGAGCTAAGAGACCTAAGAAGTAACCTTTTAAGATTTAAAAGAAGATGAGAAGAAGAAAAGCGAAGAAGATAGCGATCCTTCCAGACCCAAAGTTTAATGACAAGCAAGTAACTAAGTTTGTCAACAACATGATGTTGGACGGAAAAAAGAACCTATCATTTAAAATATTTTACGAAGCGATTGATATCGTTGACGCAAAAGTAGAAGATGCAACAGGATTAGAAACTTGGAAGAAAGCTTTGGAGAACATTAATCCTCCAGTTGAAGTACGTAGCCGTCGTGTTGGTGGTGCTACTTTCCAAATTCCTACACCAGTTCGTGAAGGACGTAAGCATTCATTAGGAATGAAATGGTTGATCGGATATTCTCGTAAGAGAAACGAAAAAACAATGGCCCAAAAATTAGCTGCAGAGATTATCGCTGGATCGAAAGAAGAAGGCGCTGCTTACAAGAAGAAAGAAGATACACTAAGAATGGCTGAGGCAAACAAAGCATTCTCACACTTTAGATTTTAATCAAGATGGCTAGAGATCTAAAATTCACAAGAAATATTGGTATTGCCGCGCATATTGATGCAGGTAAGACTACTACGACTGAGCGTATTCTTTATTATGGCGGTGTAAATCACAAGATTGGAGAAGTTCACGATGGTGGAGCTACGATGGACTGGATGGAGCAAGAGCAAGAAAGAGGTATTACAATTACTTCTGCTGCAACAACTCTTAAATGGGATTACCGTAAGCAAGAGTACCACGTAAATATTATTGACACACCAGGTCACGTTGATTTTACTGTTGAGGTAAATCGTTCATTACGTGTACTTGATGGTTTGGTATTCTTATTTTCTGCAGTTGATGGTGTTGAACCTCAATCAGAAACTAACTGGAGGCTAGCAAACAACTATAACGTTCCTAGAATTGGATTCGTTAATAAAATGGACCGTCAAGGAGCTGATTTCTTAAACGTGTGTAAGCAAGTTAAAGAAATGTTAGGAAGTCATGCCTTACCATTACAAATCAATATCGGAGCTGAAGATGATTTCATGGGAGTTGTTGATTTAATTAACTTCAAAGGAATTACTTGGAGTGAAGAAGATATGGGAATGACTTTTCAAGAAATTCCTATTCCAGAAGATATCATCGATGAAGCTCGTGAGTTACGAGGTCAATTGCTTGAAGCAGTTGCTGAATTTGACGAGTCGTTGATGGAAAAGTATTTCGAAGATGAAAACTCTTTGACTGAACGCGAAATTTTGAATGCACTGCGCGAAGCGACTATCTCTGGTAAAGTTGTACCAATGATGTGTGGATCTGCATTTAAGAATAAAGGAGTTCAGGCAATGTTAGACATGGTAATGGAAATTCTTCCATCTCCAATGGATGTTGAAGCAATTATTGGAACAAACCCTAAGACAGACGAAGAAGAGTCACGTAAGCCATCAGTAGATGAGCCTTTCGCAGCTTTAGCGTTTAAAATCGCAACGGATCCTTTCGTAGGTCGTTTGTGTTTTACACGCGCTTACTCTGGTAAATTAGACGCTGGTTCTTACGTATTAAACGCTCGTTCTGGAAAGAAAGAACGTATTTCACGTATCTTCCAAATGCATGCTGATAAACAAAATCAAGTTCCAGAATTAGGAGCAGGTGATATTGGAGCATTCGTTGGATTTAAAGATATTAAAACAGGAGATACATTGTGTGATGAGAAACACCCAATCGTATTGGAATCAATGGATTTTCCAGATCCAGTTATTGGTGTTGCAATTGAGCCTAAAACTCAAGCAGATGCCGATAGATTAGGTGTTGGGTTGTCTAAATTGGCAGAAGAAGATCCTACTTTCCAAGTGAAGACTGATGAAGATTCAGGACAAACAATTATCTCAGGAATGGGTGAGTTGCACTTGGAGATTATTGTAGATCGTTTGAAACGTGAGTTTAAAGTTGAGGTGAACCAAGGTGCTCCTCAAGTTAGCTACCGTGAGAACATTACTGCTCCAGTTGACCATAGAGAAGTGTTCAAGAAACAATCTGGTGGACGTGGTAAATTTGCAGACATTGTTGTTTTAATTGAGCCTCAAGATGATCTCGAGAAAACAGGATTAGAGTTCGTTAACAAAATTAAAGGTGGTAACATTCCTAGAGAATTTATCCCTTCAGTTGAAAAAGGATTCAAAGATTCAATGAAGAATGGTATTCTTGCCGGTTTCGAAATGGACGCAATGAAAGTTACATTGACAGATGGTTCTTTCCACGCTGTCGATTCAGATGCTTTGTCTTTTGAATTGTGTGCTAAGTTGGCATTCAAACATGCATTACCGAAAGCAAGTCCAGTACTTCTTGAGCCAATGATGAACTTGGAGGTGGTAACACCAGAAGAGAACATGGGTGATATCGTAGGTGACCTTAACCGTCGTCGAGGATTGATGAAAGGAATGGATGATAGAGCTGGATCTAAAGTTGTTAAAGCGGATATTCCATTATCGGAAATGTTCGGTTACGTAACTCAACTTAGAACAATGTCGTCTGGACGTGCAACGTCAAGTATGGAATTCTCACACTTCGCTGAAGCTCCGAAAAATGTTGCTGAAGAAATAGTAGCAAAAATTAAAGGTGTAACAGCTAAATAAGAAAACGATGAATCAAAAAATTAGAATAAAATTGAAATCATACGATCACAATTTAGTTGATAAATCAGCTGAGAAGATCGTTAAGACTGTAAAGTCAACAGGTGCTGTTGTTAGTGGACCAATTCCATTGCCAACTCATAAAAGAATTTATACTGTATTGAAATCTCCGCACGTTAACAAAAAAGCACGTGAGCAATTCGAATTGTGTGCGTACAAACGTTTGTTAGATATCTACAGTTCTTCTTCTAAAACTGTTGATGCATTGATGCGTTTGGAGTTACCAAGTGGTGTAGATGTGGAGATCAAAGTGTAAGTAAATTAAGTTTATAAACAAATAATAGTTAAAGTATGCCAGGAATTATTGGTAGAAAAGTCGGAATGACTAGCGTATACAGTGCCGAGGGCAAAGCAATGCCATGCACAGTGATAGAAGCTGGTCCTTGTGTTGTAACTCAGGTTAAAACACAAGACAGAGATGGTTACGAGGCTGTTCAATTGGGATTTGGAGACCGCAAGGAAAAAAACACTCCAAACGCAATGAAAGGTCACTTTAAGAAAGCTAAGACAGACCCTAAGTCTAGATTAGCTGAGTTTAAAGGTTTCTCGGAACTTAATCTCGGAGATACAGTAGACGTAAACATCTTTTCAGAAGGTGAGTTTGTCGCTGTAGTAGGAACATCAAAAGGTAAAGGTTTTCAAGGTGTTGTCAAACGTCACAATTTTGCTGGTGTTGGACAAGCAACTCACGGTCAGCACAACAGACTAAGAGCACCAGGTTCTATTGGAGCAGCTTCTTATCCAGCACGCGTATTCAAAGGAATGCGAATGGGTGGGCAAATGGGTAACGAGCGCGTAAAAATGGAAAACCTTCAAGTCTTAAGAGTTCTTGCAGATAAGAATTTAATAATAGTGAAAGGTTCTATTCCTGGATCTAAAGGTTCAACCGTATTAATCGAGAAGTAATGAAATTAAAAGTAACAAGCGCAAAAGGAGCTGCTACGACTAAAGAAGTTAGCTTGTCAAAAGAGGTTTTCGGAATTGAACCTAATGATCACGCTATCTATTTAGATGTTAAGCAACATTTAGCTAACCGTCGTCAAGGAACGCACAAGGCTAAAGAAAGAGCTGAAATCTCTGGATCTACAAGAAAGATCAAGAAGCAAAAAGGAACAGGTGGGGCGCGTGCTGGTAGTATCAAGTCTGGTACTAGAGTAGGTGGTGGTCGTATATTCGGCCCTCGTCCACGTAACTATCATTTCAAGTTAAATGTGAAAACGAAAAGATTGGCGCGTATGTCAGCTTTCTCTCACAAGGCTAAATCAAATGACATCTTAGTTATTGAAGATCCAAAAATGGATGCGATCAAAACAAAAGATTTCAAAGCTTTAATCAGTGACTTGAAATTAGAGAACGAAAAAGTTCTTATGATCTTAGGTGAAAAAAATGATAATGTTTATTTGTCATCACGTAACCTTAAAAAAGTAAAGGTTGTAACAGCAGATTCTGTAAACACATTTGATGTGTTAAACGCAGGTAAAGTTGTTATGGTTAAAAGTTCAATTGAAGCAATCGAAAAGATTCTAAACTAATTGAGAGATGAAGAATATTATTAAAAAGCCAATCATTACAGAAAAAGCAACGGGACAAAGCGAAATCTTTAACCGTTTCACATTTGCTGTAGATAGAAGTGCTAATAAGATTGAAATTAAAAATGCCGTCGAGAACATGTATGGGGTCAAAATTACTGACGTACGTACCATGAATTATGGCGGTGGAAAATCCTCTACGAAGTATACGAACAGGGGTATCGTTGAGCAACCTAGTAAAAAATGGAAAAAAGCCATTGTTACTGTTGCAGATGGAGAGACGATTGATTTATTTAATAACTTTTAAGTACTAGAAAAATGGGTCTTAAAAAATTCAAGCCTACAACTCCAGGGCAAAGACACAAGATCATTAGCGATTACTCTGATGTTTCCAAAAACGCTCCAGAAAAGAGCTTAGTGAAAGGTCGTAGTAAGTCTGGTGGTCGAAACAATGACGGTAGAATGACCATGCGTTATATTGGAGGTGGTCACAAGCAAAAATACCGTGAAATTGATTTCAAAAGAGAAAAGCATGGTGTACCTGCAACTGTAAAGTCGATCGAGTATGATCCAAACAGAACTGCTCGTATCGCTTTGCTGTATTATGCAGATGGTGAAAAACGCTACATTGTTGCCCCTGAAGGATTGAAGGAAGGTGATAAAGTAATGTCTGGAGCTGAAGCAACTCCTAATGTTGGAAACGCTATGTTCTTAGCGGATATTCCATTGGGAACAGTGATTCATAATATTGAAATGAAACCTGGAAAGGGTGGAGCGATTGCTCGTGGAGCAGGAACTTACGCTCAGCTGAACGCAAGAGATGGTCGTTATGCAATTGTTAAAATGCCTTCTGGTGAAACTAGAATGATCCTAACAACTTGTTTAGCAACGATCGGATCTGTATCTAATTCTGAACACAACCTATCTGTTTCTGGTAAAGCCGGAAGAACGAGATGGCAAGGACGTCGTCCTAGAGTGCGTGGTGTCGTTATGAACCCTGTCGATCACCCAATGGGTGGTGGTGAAGGTAAGAACTCCGGTGGTCATCCAAGATCGCGAAACGGGATTCCTGCTAAAGGATTTAAGACACGTTCGAAGAAGAAATATTCGAATAAGTTTATTGTTGAAAGAAGAAAAAAATAATTAGGATATGAGTCGTTCATTAAAAAAACCACCTTTTGTTCACTACAAGCTTATGAAGCGAGTAGATGACGCAGCAGATTCAGGTAGCAAGCAAGTTATCAAAACATGGTCAAGAGCAAGTACTATAACTCCTGAGTTTGTTGGACTAACTTTCGCAGTTCATAATGGTAATAAATTTATTCCTGTTTTTTGTACAGAGAACATGGTAGGTCACAAGCTTGGAGAATTTGCTCCAACTCGTAACTTCCGTGGTCACGGTGGGAATAAAAAAGATAAGAAAAGATAGTTATGGGAGCTAGAAAAAGATTAAAGGCAGAAGCAAGAAAAGAGGCAAATAAGTCAATCGCATTCGCGAAATTGAATAAGTCTCCTATTGCGCCTAGAAAAATGAGATTGGTTGCAGATCTTATCAGAGGAGTTGAGGTAAACAAAGCTCTAAACGTATTGCAGCATAACGCTAAAGATGCATCAGTTAGTCTTGGAAAATTACTTCGTTCAGCGATTGCCAATTGGGAAGCAAAGAATGAAGGTCAAAACATCGAGGAAACTACTCTTTTCGTTAAGGAAATCCAAGTTGATAGTGCAGCAATGTTGAAGAGAATTCAACCAGCACCTCAAGGAAGAGCGCATAGAATTAGAAAAAGATCAAATCACGTAACTCTCATCGTTGATGCTAAAGTCGCGAATAGCGATGAAGCTAAAAGCGCAGAATAATTTTAGATAAATGGGACAAAAAACAAATCCGATAGGAAATAGATTGGGTTTCATCCAAGGATGGGATTCTAATTGGTATGGAGGTAATGACTACAAAGATAAAATCGTCGAAGACGATAAAATCCGTAGATATCTTACAGCTCGTTTATCTAGAGCAAGCATTGCTAAGATTATAATTGAACGTACACTTAAGTTGGTAACCGTTACTATCAACACTGCACGTCCAGGAGTAATCATTGGTAAAGGTGGTCAAGAGGTTGACAAATTGAAAGAAGAGTTGAAGAAGTTGACGAAAAAGGAAATTCAAATCAACATTTTCGAGGTTAAACGTCCAGAATTGGATGCTCGATTAGTTGCAGATGGAATTGCTCGTCAAATTGAAGCTCGTATTTCTTTCAGAAGAGCAATCAAAATGAGCATCGCGAGTACAATGCGAATGGGATCAGAAGGGATCAAAGTAAAGATTTCCGGAAGATTGAATGGCGCAGAAATGGCTCGTTCAGAGATGTACAAGGATGGACGTACTCCGTTACATACGTTCAGAGCTGACATCGATTACGCTTTGGCAGAAGCCCACACTACTTATGGCCGTATCGGTATAAAGGTATGGATCATGAAAGGTGAAGTTTATGGCAAACGTGACCTATCACCAAACATCGGTCAAGCTTCTGGAAAAGGAGGTGGAAAAAGACAGCACGGAGGTGGTGCAGGTGGAGGTAAAAGAAGACCAAAAAAATAGAAGTTTCGAGCAATCGAAACTATGAACAAAATTAATATCATAGAAAGATGTTATCACCAAAAAGAACCAAATTTAGAAAAGCCCAGAAGGGAAGAAACAGAGGTATTGCTCATAGAGGAAGTACTGTTGATTTCGGATCTTTCGGACTAAAGACTTTGGAGCCAGGATGGCTTACATCCCGTCAAATTGAAGCTTCTCGTATCGCCGTTACTAGATATATGAAGCGTGAGGGGAAAGTATGGATCCGCATTTTCCCAGACAAGCCGGTTACAGCAAAACCAGCAGAAGTACGTATGGGTAAAGGTAAAGGTGCTCCAAGTCACTTTGTTGCAGTTGTTAGACCAGGAAGGATCCTTTTCGAATGTGACGGAGTGTCATATGAAACAGCGAAAGAAGCAATGCGATTAGCAGCACAAAAACTACCTGTGAAATGTAAATTTGTGACGCGTCACGATTTTGTTGTACCAGGAAAATAGTTAGAAAATGAAGCAGCAAGAAATTACAAAGATGTCTGACGCAGACATTAAAGATCAAATCGCGACAACGAGCGAGACTTTAGTAAAAATGAAATTGTCTCATACCGTTGCTCCAATGGAAAATCCATTGCAGATCAAAGACGTTAGAAGAACTGTCGCGAGATTGAAAACAGAATTAACTAAAAGAGAAGCTCAAGCCTAGGCTTGAGCCTCCAAAATTAAGCTTACAATGGAAAAGCGAAATTTAAGAAAAGAACGTATAGGGATTGTTACTAGCAACAAGATGGACAAGTCTGTTGTTGTTTCTGTAGAAAGAAAGGTAAAACACCCTAAGTATGGAAAGTTCGTGAAGAACACTACTAAGTTCGTAGCTCACGATGAGAAAAATGAATGTGGAGAAGGTGATACAGTTCGTATCATGGAAACACGTCCTCTTTCGAAGTCAAAGAACTGGAGATTAGTAGAGATTGTTGAACGCGCTAAATAATTAAGAGTAATGATACAAACTGAATCAAGACTAAAAGTAGCAGACAACTCTGGAGCAAAGGAGGTATTGTGCATCCGTGTTTTAGGAGGTACGAAACGTCGTTATGCTTCTGTAGGAGATAAAATTGTCGTTACTGTTAAAAGTGCAATGCCTTCAGGTGCTGTTAAAAAAGGAACAGTAGCAACGGCAGTAATAGTAAGAACTAAGAAAGAAGTACGCCGCCCAGACGGTTCATACATCCGTTTCGATGATAACGCTTGCGTTATCTTGAACCCAACAGGGGAGATGAGAGGAACTCGTATCTTTGGCCCGGTTGCTCGTGAGCTTCGTGATGCTGACTTTATGAAAGTCGTTTCATTAGCCCCAGAGGTACTTTAATTTTATAAGAACTGAAGTTATGCAACAGAAATTACACATTAAAATTGGAGACACTGTTAAGGTAATTAGCGGCGAATCTACAGGTCAAGAAGGAGCAATCCTTTCGATCGATAAGAAAAAGATGCGTGCAAAAGTAGGAGGTGTTAATCTTATTAAGAAACACCAAAAGCCGAGCGCAGCAGAACCTCAAGGAGGAATCGTGGAAATGGAAGCAGGAATCCACATTTCAAACCTTATGATTGTTCACAATGGTCAAGCAACTCGCGTTGGTCGTAAATTGAACAAAGAAGGAAAATTAGTACGTTATTCAAAAAAGTCCGGGGAGGAATTATAGTATGAGTTATACACCAAGACTTCGTGAACAGTATAAAGCTGATATTATTCCAGCTTTAACTGAAAAGTTCGGTTACAAATCTTCAATGAAGGTGCCGAAACTTACAAAGATTGTGATTAGCCAAGGTGTCGGTGATGCCGTAGCTGATAAAAAACTAGTAGACACTGCGGTAGAAGATTTATCGCGTATCGTTGGTCAAAGAGCAGTAGCAACTATTTCAAAAAAGGATATCTCGAATTTCAAATTGAGAAAAGGGATGCCGATTGGAACTAAAGTTACATTAAGAGGTGACAATATGTACAACTTCTTAGATCGTTTTATTGCGGTTGCTTTACCAAGGACTCGTGATTTCAAAGGAGTGAATGCTAAAGGATTCGATGGAAGAGGAAACTTTAATATGGGTATTAAAGAGCACATTATTTTCCCAGAGATTGATATCGATAAAGTAAATCGTATCATGGGTATGGATGTGACTTTTGTTACTACTGCAGACAGTGATGAAGAAGGACATGCATTACTTGATGCATTCGGATTCCCATTTACAAAAAAATAAGAAGAGATGGCTAAAGAATCAATGAAAGCGCGTGAGCGCAAGAGAGAAAAGTTAGCAGCTCGTTACGCAAGTAAACGTGCAGAGTTAACTAAGATCTTAAAATCTTCAGATACGTCTGAAGAAGCACAAGATGCGAAGTGGGATGCAATGATGAAATTGCAAAAGCTTCCTGCTAACTCGGCTCAAGTTAGAGTTCACAACAGATGTGGATTAACTGGTCGTCCTAGAGGTTATATGCGTCAGTTTGGTCTTTCTAGGGTAACATTCCGTGAAATGGCTTTGGACGGTAAGATCCCAGGTGTTAAAAAAGCAAGTTGGTAAAAGAGAGCATTTAAGGTGAAAAGATATAAAGATGAGGGCAAATTTGCCTTTCATCTTTTGTCTTTATATCTTTGCCCTCCGAAAAAGTATAAACTGGTTTCAGGTTCAATATGTTTTGAAAACCGTTACCGCAATTAAAATAGTATGAATACAGATCCAATAGCAGATTTTTTAACTCGTATCCGTAACGGAAGTTCGGCTGGGTTGAAAGCAGTAGAAATTCCAGGTTCAAACACAAAAAGAGCAATGACTCAGATTTTGTTTGATCAAGGATATATCACAAACTTCAAGTTTGTAGATGATGACAAACAAGGTATCATTAAGATAGCTTTGAAATACAATCCATCAACTAAAGTTCCTGCAATTACTAAAATGCAAAGAGCTTCTAGACCAGGTCTCAGAAAATACAATGGAGCAAAAGAAATGCCACGCGTATTGAACGGTCTTGGAATTGCGATTGTTTCAACATCTAAAGGTGTTATCACAGGAAAGCAAGCAAAGAGAGAAAATGTAGGAGGAGAAGTTCTCGCTTACATCTATTAATAGTTAAATATTAAGAAAAATGTCAAGGATAGGTAAATCCCCAGTAACAATCCCGAGTGGAGTAGACGTGAAAGTTGACGGTAACATAGTTACAGTTAAGGGCCCTAAAGGTGAGTTGACTCAAGAAATGAATTCTTGTGTATCAATGAGCATTGATGGAGCAACAATAACTTTCACCCGCGAATCAGACACGCCTGATCACAGAGCTAAACACGGTTTATACCGTTCATTAGTTTATAATATGTGTATTGGAGTATCGGAAGGGTTCAAGAAGCAATTAGAAGTGGTAGGAGTAGGATACCGTGCAAACGCTAATGGTCAAAAATTAGAGTTATCACTAGGTTTTTCTCACCCATTTGTAATAGAGCTTCCTAATGAAATTAAGGTATCAACAGAGTCCGCTAAAGGTAAGGCACCAGTTATAACACTGGAGTCTCACGATAAGCAATTAGTAGGACAGGTCGCTGCCAAAATTCGTTCCCTCCGTAAACCAGAGCCGTACAAAGGAAAAGGTGTTAAATACGTTGGTGAAGAACTCAGAAGAAAAGCTGGTAAAACAGCAGCGAAGTAATAATTAGATATCATTAATTAGTTATGGCATTTAGCAAAGTAACAAGAAGAGCAAAAATCAAAAGAAGAATCAGAAAGAATGTGTCTGGAACTTCTATGATGCCTCGTTTGTCTGTTTTTAGAAGCAACAAACAAATCTACGCTCAAATTATTGACGATTCGACTGGAACTACGATGGTTTCAGCGACATCTTACAATAATAAAGAGGCTGCAAAGGGAAACAAAGTTGAACAAGCAGCAATCGTAGGTAAAGAAGTGGCAGCAAAAGCAATTAAGGCCGGAATTGATAAAGTAGTATTCGATAGAAACGGATACCTATATCACGGTAGAGTTAAATCACTAGCTGACTCAGCGAGAGAAGGCGGACTAAAATTTTAAGAATGGCAGCACAAATGAACAGAGTAAAATCTGCAGATATCGAGCTTAAAGATAAGCTTGTTGCCGTGAACCGTGTAACTAAGGTTACAAAAGGTGGACGTACGTTTAGTTTCTCAGCAATTGTAGTTGTTGGTGATGAAAACGGTATCGTTGGTCACGGATTGGGTAAAGCAAAAGAGGTAACAGAAGCAATTTCTAAAGGAATTGACGATGCAAAAAAGAACTTAATTAAAGTTCCTATCGCTCACGGAACAATACCTCATTTTCAAAAAGGAAAATTCAGTGGTGCTAGAGTTTTGTTAAGACCAGCTTCAGAAGGTACAGGAGTTATCGCCGGTGGTGCGATGCGTGCTGTGTTGGAGAGCGTTGGAATTCACAATGTCTTAGCGAAATCACAAGGGTCATCAAATCCTCACAATGTTGTTAAAGCAACAATTGATGCGCTTTCTCAAATGAGAGATGCTGTAGCAGTTGCTAAACAAAGAGGAGTTGGTCTTGACAAAGTGTTTAACGGTTAATAATAGCAATCATGGCGAAAATTAAAATCAAGCAAACGAGAAGCGCTATTAATCGTCCCGCAAGACAAAAAGCAACGATTAAGGCATTAGGATTAAAGAAGTTGAATCAAGTTGTAGAACATGAAGCGACTCCACAAATCCTTGGAATGGTCAAGAAAATTCAACACTTAGTAGAAGTAGTTGATTAACTCTATAAAAAGCATTTAAGATGAATTTACATAATTTAACTCCTGCGAAAGGTTCTACTAAAAATAGAAAAAGAATCGCACGTGGTCAGGGATCTGGTCGCGGTGGTACTTCAACTCGTGGGCATAAAGGAGCAAAATCAAGATCTGGTTATTCTAGAAAAATTGGTTTTGAAGGTGGTCAAATGCCACTACAAAGACGTGTACCTAAGTTCGGATTCAAGAACATCAACCGCGTCGAGTACAAAGCAATCAATTTAGACATTATTCAATCATTAATTGAAAGAAAAAACGTGACAGAAATCACACCTTTAGTTCTTCAAGAAAATGGTTTATGTTCTAAGAATGAGAGAGTAAAGGTGTTAGGTAGAGGCGAACTTACGACAAAAGTTGACGTAACTGCTCACAAGTTTTCAACGACCGCGAAAGCAGCAATTGAAGGTCAAGGGGGGAATTGTTCAGAAATCTAATTAACTTTGCCAACATTTTTATCTGATGAAAAAGTTTATTGAGAACATAAAAAACATTTGGAAAGTTGAAGAACTTAGAAAGAGGATTATCATTACTCTCTCTATTATCCTTATTTATCGAATAGGGTCGTTCATTATTCTTCCGGGTGTAGATTACACTGTCTTGCAAGCAAATCAAGCACAGCCAGCTGGTGATCCAAATATGCTAGAAACGTTGTTATCTCTTTTTACAGGGGGTAGTTTTACAAATGTTTCGATTATGGCATTAGGGATTATGCCTTATATTTCTGCGTCTATTATTATGCAGCTATTAGGGATGGCAGTGCCGGCCGTGCAGAAGATGCAGCAAGAAGGTGAGTCTGGTAGAAAGAGGATAAATAACTACACACGTATTCTTACGATAGTTATTTGTGCCTTTCAAGCACCGACTTATATTACATTATATGCGTCGTCTAAAATGGCGAACATCGGAGGGGCAAATGTTTCCGCTTTCGGTCATGACGCATGGTCATTCACATGGATGTCCGCAATTGTATTATTAGTAGCAGGTGCAATGTTTGCAGTTTGGTTAGGTGAAAGAATTACTGACAAAGGTGTTGGTAACGGAATTTCACTTTTAATTACTGTAGGTATTTTAGCTAGACTTCCTGAAGCATTTATGGCAGAAATAGGACTTCAGTCTGGAAACCTTATTCAAATTGTTCTTGAGATCTTCGCCTTTATGCTGGTGGTTCTCGCAACAATATTGATTGTTCAAGGGGTTCGGAAGGTTCCTTTAAATACTGCGAAAAGAGTTGTTGGAAATAGAGCAGCGGAAGATCAAGGTGCTAGAAGTTACTTGCCAATTAAGGTGAATGCATCTGGTGTAATGCCGATTATCTTCGCTCAAGCTATTATGACAGTTCCACTGATGGTATTTACTGCGCCTGACAGTTTTGTCGGACAAGTATTTGGAGATATTTACGGAGTAGGTTACAATGCAGCTTTGGCAGTTTTGATTATCGTATTCACTTATTTCTATACTGCGATAATGATTAATCCTAGAAAGATTGCGGATGAGTTGAAAAGAAGTGGTGGTTTCATACCGGGTATTAGACCGGGTGAAGAAACGGCTGATTATATTGACTCTTTAGTTTCAAGAATTACCTTCCCAGGATCGGTGTTTTTAGCTTTAATTGCAATTCTTCCAGCGTTCGCAGCTATGGCTGGGATCAATGGATCGTTTGCGATGTTCTTTGGAGGTACTTCATTACTGATTATGGTAGGGGTAGTTTTGGATACATTGCAACAGATTGAATCCTACTTGTTAAATCGTCAAATGGATGGTTTAATGGATGGAACAAGAATCAAAGGTAGAAGAACTCAAGGCGAAATGTCAGGAATGTAATTATGGCGAAACAAGCATCAATAGAACAAGACGGAGTAATCATTGAAGCATTATCAAATGCAATGTTCCGTGTGGAATTAGAAAATGGCCACGTGATTACAGCGCATATTTCTGGTAAGATGAGAATGTACTATATTAAGATTCTTCCTGGAGATAAAGTAAAAGTGGAAATGTCACCTTACGATTTAACGAAAGGTAGAATCACATTTAGATATAAGTAGGAAACTACTATTAAAATTAATTGAGATGAAAGTAAGAGCATCAGTTAAAAAGCGATCAGTGGATTGCAAGATTGTAAAGAGAAAAGGGGTTGTTTACGTGATAAACAAAAAGAACCCTAAGTTCAAACAAAGACAAGGTTAGAATATGGCACGTATTGCAGGTATTGATTTACCAAAAAATAAAAGAGGTGTTATCGCATTGACGTACATCTATGGAATCGGAAGAAGCACAGCTAGAAAAATTTTAGTTTCTTCGAGTGTTGATGAAAACATCAAAGTTCAAGATTGGACGGATGATCAAGCATCAGCTATTCGTACTTCTATGAACGAAGTTAAGGTTGAAGGAGCTTTGCGCTCTGAGGTTCAATTGAATATCAAACGTTTGATGGATATTGGATGTAACCGTGGAATTCGTCACAGAGCTGGATTACCATTAAGAGGACAACGTACAAAGAACAACGCTCGTACGAGAAAAGGAAGAAGAAAAACAGTTGCAAATAAGAAGAAGTAGTCTTAACTGCTCCTGATTTAGTGGACAGACGGTCCGCAAATACATTATCTATTATGAACGTGGCAAATGTCACGTTCAAAATGGTCTAAATGGAACTTGCTATAATCGTCCCCTTTATCGGAGGTATAGAGGCTGGATCGTATGGTCCAATTCAACTGAAAGCAATAAACACTTAAAACAGCTATAATGGCAAAGTCAAATCAAAAGAAAAAAAAGAACGTCAAGGTTGACGCGATGGGTCAAGCGCACATCCAAGCTACCTTTAACAATGTTATTATTTCATTGACGAACAATGCAGGTCAAGTTATTTCTTGGTCTTCGGCAGGGAAGATGGGATTCAGAGGTTCTAAGAAGAACACTCCCTATGCAGCTCAAGTAGCGGCAGAAGATTGTGCAAAAGAAGCACATGAAAATGGATTACGTAAAGTGAAAGTATACGTTAAGGGACCAGGAAACGGTCGTGAGTCTGCTATCAGATCCTTACACAATGCAGGAATTGAAGTGACTGAAATCATTGATGTTACTCCAATGCCGCACAATGGATGTCGTCCACCAAAGAGAAGAAGAGTTTAATATATACTAATAAAAACCAAGGGAATCCAGACTGTCGGAGGAGAAGCCTTAATTCATAGTCTCCCTTAAATAAATTTAATATGGCAAGATATACAGGTCCAAAATCAAAAATTGCACGTCGTTTCAAAGATCCAATCTTTGGCCCAGATAAAGCTTTGGATAAAAGACAATACGGTCCAGGACAGCACGGTCCAAACAAGCGTAGAGGAAAACAATCTGAATATGCTGTTCAGTTGGCTGAAAAGCAAAAAGCAAAGTATACTTACGGTATTCTTGAGCGTCAATTTGCGAACTTGTTCGACAAAGCTTCTGCTATGAAAGGAATTACAGGTGAAGTTCTTTTGCAATTGTGTGAAGGTCGTTTGGATAATACAGTTTACCGTTTAGGTGCTGCTACAACACGCAGTGCTGCAAGACAGTTTGTAAGTCACAAGCATATCACTGTTAATGGACAAGTTGTGAATATTCCATCTTACGCCGTGAAAATAGGTGATGTAGTTGGTATTCGTGAAAAATCAAAATCGTTAGAAGCAATTACAGATTCTTTGGCAGCAAAGACTACTAGCTTCGATTGGTTGGATTGGAACCCTTCTCAAATGGAAGGTAAAGTAGTTGGAATTCCTACACGTGAAATGATCCCTGAGAACATCAAGGAGCAGTTGATCGTCGAATTATATTCTAAGTAATAAATTAATCACGTTGCATCTCGACCAAAGGGTTTGATTGAATTTCTTCAATCTTTCAAACCGCGCAATCGGAACGCAATTAAAAAGAAGAAAAAATGGCAATATTAGATTTTCAAAAACCGGACAAGGTAATCATGATCAATTCAGATGAGCATGAAGGACAATTCGAATTCCGTCCTTTAGAGCCAGGATATGGTATTACTGTAGGTAACGCGCTTCGTCGTATCCTATTGTCTTCATTGGAAGGTTTTGCAATCGCGTCTGTAAGAATAGAAGGTGCAGATCATGAATTTTCTACAGTTAAAGGTATCGTAGAAGATGTAACTGAAATCATCTTAAACTTGAAACAAGTTCGTTTCAAGCAACAAATAGAAGGAACGGACAATGAAACTGTTGTGGTTTCTATTGCTGGTCAAGATAAATTAACCGCTGGTGACATCGGTAAATTCACTTCTGCGTTCCAAGTTTTGAACCCAGACTTAGTAATTTGCAACATGGAGCCATCTGTAAAGTTGGAGATGGAATTAACGATTGTTAAAGGTCGTGGTTACTATGCAGCTGAAGAAAATAAAGATGGAAATGCTCCATTTGGAACAATCTTTACTGATTCAATCTTTACTCCAATTAAAAATGTACAATACAAGGTTGAGAACTTCCGTGTTGAGCAAAAGACTGATTATGAAAAATTAATCTTTAACATCACTACTGACGGTTCAATTCATCCTAAAGAAGCGTTGAAAGAAGCAGCGACTATTTTAATTCACCACTTCATGTTATTCTCTGATGAGCGTATTACATTGGATAGTGAAATTAAAGCAGAAGCGGAAGAGTTCGATGAAACTTCATTGCACATGCGTCAACTTTTGAAAACGAAGTTGGTAGATATGGATTTATCTGTTCGAGCATTGAACTGTTTGAAAGCAGCTGACGTTGAAACATTAGGTGACTTAGTTTCTTACAACAAGAACGATTTATTGAAGTTCAGAAACTTCGGGAAGAAGTCATTAACTGAATTAGAAGACTTAGTAGATAATAAAGGTCTTTCTTTCGGAATGAATGTTTCTAAATATAAATTAGACAAAGAATAGTATCGCAATTAATTATTAAAAAATGGCGTAATAGGTGGCTGGACTTTAGCGATAGATTAAAACCAGATTCAGTTAACCGTTACTTACGAAATTTAAGTTATGAGACACGGAAAAAAATTCAATCATTTAGGCAGAAAAACTGCACACAGAAAGGCAATGCTACAAAACATGGCTTGCTCTCTAATTGAACACAAGACAATCAATACTACAATAGCAAAGGCGAAAGCATTGCGTGTATATGTTGAGCCGATTTTGACAAGAGCAAAAACGGATTCTACACATTCAAGAAGACAAGTGTTTAGTCATTTGCAAAGTAAAGAAGCAGTTACTGAATTATTCAGAGAAGTTGCTCCTAAAATTGCAGATCGTCCTGGAGGATATACTCGTATTATTAGAACTGGATACAGATTAGGTGATAACGCAGAAATGTGTATGATCGAATTGGTAGACTTTAACGAGTTATATACTAATGAAGGAGCTAAGAAATCTACTACACGCCGTTCTCGTCGTGGTAGTGGAGGTGCTAAGCCTGATGCTGCTTCAACTGAGGGAACTGCGGAAGTGGTAACTGAAGAAGTTGTTGAAGAAACACCAGCTGTTGAAGATGCAGTAGTTGTTGAAGAGACAACAGCTGAACTAGAAGCAAAGAAGGAAGATGCACCAGAAGCCAAAGCTGATGATGCTGATGAAAAAAAAGATGATAAGGAAGATAAAGCATAGCTTTTGAAAACGGGAACTGAAAAGTAACCTTTCTGAAAATAAGATTGAGGGCGATGTTTACATCGCCCTTTTTTTGTGCAATAAAGATGGTTTCAATTTGATTTGATAATACCGTTTTTGAAGGGGGTAAGTTTAAGAATACTCTTTTGTGGATTTTATGTTTATAACTTTGGATGATTATTTCGAAGTGAATCCCTAACTTTGTAGAAAATTTTTTTCAAAATGGAAGACAAAAAAGCAGCAGTTTTATTGCTCGAAGATGGAACCGTTTTTATCGGAGTTGCAATCGGGAAAATTGGAACGACAACGGGAGAAATAGCTTTTAATACTGGGATGACCGGATATCAAGAAGTCTTCACAGATCCTTCTTATTACGGACAAGTTTTAGCAATGACATCGGTTCACATAGGAAACTATGGCGTTCACTTGAATGAGGCAGAATCTAAAAATATGAAAGTGGCAGGTTTGATCATTAAGAAATTCTCTGATGGATTTTCGCGCCCGGCTGGAGCTAAATCTTTGCAGGATTACATGATCGCAAATAACAAAGTTGGGATTTCAGATATTGATACAAGAGCTTTAGTTCGTCATATTCGAAGTAAAGGTGCAATGAACTGCATTATCTCTTCTGAGATCTTAGACGTTGAGGAATTAAAACAAAAGTTAAGTACGGTTCCGTCAATGGATGGTTTGGAGTTGTCTTCCAAAGTTACAACGAAAGAAGTATACGAGTCGAAGTCTGAGAATGCAACATTTAAAGTTTCGCTTATTGATTTTGGTGTAAAACAAAGTATTGTTAATTGTTTAGTGGATAGAGGCTGTCATGTAAAAGTGTTCCCATTAGATTCGACAATGGAAGATTTGAATTCATTTAATCCGGACGGTTATATGCTATCAAACGGACCTGGTGACCCATCTGCTATGCCAAATTCGATAGAATTAGTTAAAGAGATTGTAAATCAAAACAAACCCGTATTCGGGATCTGTTTGGGACACCAAATCTTAGGATTGAGTCAAGGGTTAACAACTGAAAAAATGTTTAACGGTCACAGAGGAATTAACCATCCGATTAAGAACTTAAAAACTGGCAAAGGAGAAATTACTTCTCAGAACCACGGATTCGTTATATCGAAAGAAAGCACAGTTCAAAATGAGAAAGTGAATATGACTCACATTCATTTGAATGATGATACGGTTGCAGGAATAGAATTGATTGGAAAGGACATTTTCTCGGTGCAATACCATCCAGAAGCGTCAGCAGGTCCTCACGATTCGAGGTATTTGTTTGATCAGTTTGTTGACAATATGAAAAACAAAAAATAATGAGTTACATAGCAAAGATTATCGGGAGGCAGATACTTGATTCAAGGGGAAACCCTACAGTAGAGGTTGATGTAATAACAGCCAATGGAGTTTTAGGAAGGGCGGCAGTTCCTTCAGGAGCTTCAACAGGAGTGCATGAAGTCGTTGAATTGAGAGATGGAGATCCAGCGGCATACCTTGGGAAAGGTGTTTTAAAAGCTGTTGCGAATGTAAATTCAATAATTGATGAAGCATTAAAAGGATTTGATGTTTGTGATCAAAAGGCCATCGATTCAAAACTTATTGAATTGGATGGTACAGAAAACAAATCAAATTTAGGAGCCAATGCGATTCTAGGTGTTTCTTTGGCCGCGGCGAAAGCAGCAGCTGATGAATCTGGATTGAGCTTGTTTAAATATATCGGTGGAGTTGGAGCAACGACAATGCCCATTCCAATGATGAACATCTTAAATGGTGGATCTCACGCTGATAATAAAATTGATATCCAAGAATTCATGGTTATGCCAATTGGAGCGGATTCCTTTTCGCAAGGACTTCAATGGGGTACTGAGATCTTTCACCACTTAAAATCAGTATTGAAAGAGAATGGTATGTCAACTAATGTTGGTGATGAAGGTGGTTTTGCTCCAAACTTGGGATCTAATGAGGAAGCAATTCAACTTGTTATTCAAGCTATTGAAAAAGCGGGATTTAAACCAGGTGTTGATGTTTTTGTAGCATTAGATGCTGCTGCTTCTGAATTTTACGACAAAGAGGCAGGCGAATACGTGTTCGAATCGACAGGAGAAAGAATGTCTTCTTTGCAAATGGTCGAGTTTTGGAAAAATTGGAGCGTGAAATATCCAATTATTTCAATTGAAGATGGTTTGGACGAAGATGACTGGAACGGATGGAAATTGATGACTGAGGCTTTAGGTGATAAAGTGCAGCTTGTTGGTGATGATTTATTCGTGACAAATACAAAACGTTTGAACAAAGGAATAGAGGGTGGTTATGCCAACTCTATTCTAATTAAAGTAAATCAAATCGGAACATTAACCGAAACAATAGAAGCTGTTCAAATGGCGACTAGAAATGGATATACTTCAGTTATGAGCCACAGAAGTGGTGAAACAGAAGACAATACTATTGCTGATTTAGCTGTTGCTTTAAATTGCGGTCAGATTAAAACAGGTTCTGCATCCCGAAGTGATCGTATGGCTAAATACAATCAGTTAATTCGAATAGAGGAAGAATTAGGCCAAACTGCTGTTTACCCGGGGAATAAATTTCCCTTTTTGTAGTAGTGAACTTTAAAATTATCACATTTTAGTGATTATATGATATAATTCTAGCGTTTACGTGTTGATATTAAATATTGAAGCAACCTTTTGAGCTAATTTAACGTTATTAACGCGAATATTATAATTGCTTTCAAAGACATGAAAAGTTTATTTTCTTACATAAGTAGAATCGTAGTAGTTTTCCTTTTTCTATCATTTTCTTATAGCTATTCTCAAATCGTGACCTCGACAGATGCCTTTGGTTTTTCCGGAGGTTCTCAGTCTTGGACGGTTCCAACATGCGTCACAAGTGTAGATATTACAGTTGGCGGTGGTCAAGGAGGAGGAGCTACAGGGGGCAATGGTTCTGCAATTACTATAACACTTACAGTGACACCAGGCCAAGTTTTTAATTTTATTGTTGGAAGCGCTGGAACTATACCTACTGCCGGTTGGCCGGGAGGAGGTAATGGATTAGCAGGTGTGGGTGGCACAGGTTCTGGTGGTGGTGGTGGTACTACAACTCTTAGTATGGGTGGAGCTCCTTTCATTGTTGCTGCCGGTGGCGGTGGTGCTGGTGGTGGTGATCCCGCACCAGCTCCCGGAGGCGGAGGCGGTTGTCCCGCAGGTATCGACGGAGCAGGATCTATATATACTGGGACTGGCGGTGTTGGAGCAACTATTGGTGCTGGTGGAGCAGGTGGTCCGCCTTGGGGTGGAGGAGCTTGGGGAACAGCCGGATCTATTGGACAAGGAGGTAACGGAGCATTTTTTGCAAGTGCATCTGGCGGCGGCGGCGGTGGCGGAGTTTTTGGCGGCGGCGGCGGCGGAAGTGATTTTTGCTGTGCTGGAGCAAACGGTGGTGGCGCTGGAGGAGGCGGATCAAGTTTAATTCCTGCTGGTGGAGGTTGTGTTCCTGGAGGAAATGCTGGAAACGGTATAGTTAGCTTTACATATGTAGGTGGTATAAATCCAGTTGCAACAAATACAGGCCCTTATTGTGGAGGAGATTTGATACAATTGAACTCTGGTGGAGGCACTGATTATGCTTGGACAGGCCCAGGAGGGTTTACTTCTAATCTTCAAAACCCAACGATTTCAGCTGCAACAGTAGCTGATAGCGGAACTTATTGGGTTATAGTAACAGACTCAACATGTCCAGGAGTGGATTCTGCTTTCACTGTTGTAGCAGTAGAGCCTATGCCTACATTAGATCTAACTGCTGACCAAACTATTTGTGATGGTTCAAATACAGTTGCGATTATCTTTACTGGAATTGTGCCAGGTACCAATTATAATTGGACAAATGATAATACAGGTTCAGGATTGGCTGGAGCGGGATTAGGTGATATTCCTTCATTTACTGGAACTGCAACTGTTACTAATGAAATATCGACCATTATTGTCATACCAAGTCTTGCTGGCTGTACGGGGATAAGGGATACTTTTGCCATAACCGTACTGCTCGATCCTTCAATCACGGTGAGTGCTGATACAACTATATGTCAAAATGGAACAGCTTTCCTTAATGCCCTTGGTGCTGGAGGTGGAGGAGGTCCATATATTTATCATTGGAGTCATACAGCAGATACACAAGCAACACAAATTGAGAATCCAACAGTTTCAGGTGTCTATACTGTTTATGTTGAAAGTATAAATGGTTGTGAATCTGATCCTGTAGATATTACAGTTACAATGAACCCACCTTTAACAGGAACAATTACCCCTTGGGATACAGTGTGTCCAACATATGATACTGACATTACAGCAAATGTAATGGGCGGAATTGGAGCACCATATACATTTACATGGAGCAACGGAGAATTTCAAACTGGCCCATTAAATTCACATACCTTTAATGTTGCACCAGCGGCTACAACAACATATACTGTCACAATAACTGATGAATGTGAGACTACACCGTTGGTGTTAACCACAAACGTTAGAGTATCACCTCTTCCAGTTCCTGCATATACTGTCTTAGATCCTGAGCAATGTGAGCCGGCGATATTCCATATTGTAAATTCAACTGATCCTACATTAAGTCAATACAACTATTGGTTATTTGACGGAGATCAGCAATTTATAAATCAAGATACAATTGTAACTGAAGAAATGTACGCAGGACTATATGACTTGCAAATGATCATTACTTCTTTCGAAGGATGCGTTGATTCATTGACATTCATAGATGCTATTGATGTGAAATCGAAACCAGTTGCTGATTTCAAACATTCACCAAATCCAGTATTGATGTTCAATACGGATGTTTTGTTTACGAACTATTCTTGGCAGGGTTATTCTTACCAGTGGTCTTTCGAAGATGGATATCCTTCTACTTCAACTCAAGAAGATGTTCAAGTTCAGTTCCCTGATGGACAAACTGGAGCGTATGACATTCAATTGATTACAACATCAGAATTGGGGTGCGTTGATACAATGCAGTATGAACTAGTTGTATTTCCAGAGGTATTGATTTACGCTCCGAATACATTCACACCAGATGGTGATGAGTTCAACCAAGGATGGCAAGTATTCATGGAAGGAATTGATGTTTATGATTTCGAACTGTTAATCTTCAACAGATGGGGACAGACAATTTGGGAGTCAAATGATATTTTAGTTCCATGGGACGGTACTTTCAATGGTAAAATTGTTCAAGAAGGAACTTACCAATGGATTATCCGAGCGACAGATATATTAAATGATAACAAATACGTTTACAACGGACACGTGAATCTCATAAAATAGAAGATTAAATTGCTTTAATAAAACGCCTTCTCAATTATGAGAGGGCGTTTTTGTTTATTGTGATTTTCGCAAATAAACAATGGGTTGCTTTGAAATTGTAATAAGAGGTTGATGTTTTACTAAAGAATCCGTTGGAACTTTATACTTTTACGGTATAAATAAAACGTGATGAACTTAACAGATTTTCAAAATCAGATTTTAGAAGGAGTACCAACATCAATCCCAAATAGATTGCCTGAAGAGAGCGGAATTAATCATGCTCCCAAAAGAAAGCAAATTCTATCAGAAGGAGAACGTAAATTGGCGTTGAGAAATGCATTGCGTTATTTCCCAAAAGAGCAACACGCTCAATTGGCTCCTGAATTTTTGGAAGAGTTAAATGATTTGGGTCGAATTTATATGTTGCGCTACCGTCCGGCTTATTTAATGCATGCAAGACCAATTGGAGATTATCCTGGGAAATGCGAACAAGCCAAAGCGATCATGCTTATGATTCAGAATAACCTGGATTACGCGGTTGCTCAACATCCACATGAATTAATTACATATGGAGGAAACGGTGCTGTATTCCAAAATTGGGTGCAATACCGATTGACAATGAAATATTTGGCTGAAATGACTGATGAGCAGACGCTTACGATGTATTCAGGCCACCCGATGGGATTGTATCCTTCGCATAAAGATGCCCCACGCGTGATTGTAACGAATGGAATGATGATTCCAAATTATTCGAAACCAGATGATTGGGAGAAGTTCAATACGTTGGGTGTTACTCAATATGGACAGATGACAGCAGGATCTTATATGTATATCGGACCGCAAGGAATTGTGCATGGAACAACGATCACTGTTTTAAACGGATTTAGAAAAATAAATAAGGAACCCGCTGGATCATTGTTTGTGACTTCTGGATTAGGAGGAATGAGCGGTGCTCAGCCAAAAGCAGGCTCTATTGCGGGATGTATTACAGTTTGTGCAGAGGTCAATCCTAAGATGGCTAGGATCAGACAAGATCAAGGTTGGGTAAATGAAATCATTGAAGATTTAGATGAATTGGTTGCTCGCGTTAGAATTGCGCAAGAAAACAAGGAAGTTGTATCGATCGCTTACTTAGGAAACATTGTTGATATCTGGGAGAAATTTGACGAACAGAACATTCACATTGATTTGGGATCGGATCAAACGTCGCTTCACAACCCTTGGGCTGGAGGTTATTATCCTGTGGGACAGTCTTTTGAGGCTTCTAACGAGATGATGGCAGATAATCCAGAGCTATTCAAGGAAAAGATTAAAGAAACGCTTAGAAGACACGCAGAAACAATTAACAAGCATACCGCAAAAGGAACGTATTTCTTCGATTATGGAAATGCATTTTTACTAGAGGCATCTAGAGCTGGAGCGGATGTTATGGCGGAAAACGGAATTGATTTTAAATATTCATCATACGTTCAAGACATCATGGGGCCCATGTGTTTCGATTTTGGTTTTGGACCTTTTAGATGGGTTTGTGCTTCAGGGAAACCGGAAGACCTTCAAATTACAGATGATATTGCTTGCGAAGTTCTAGAGGAAATTAAAAAGAACAGTCCCGTTGAAATTCAACAACAAATGGCTGATAACATTCAATGGATTAAAGGGGCACAAGAAAATAAATTAGTTGTCGGATCTCAAGCGCGTATTTTATATGCCGATGCTGAAGGAAGAATGAAAATCGCGAAGGCATTCAACGATGCTATTGCAGCAGGAACAATCGGGCCTGTAATTTTAGGACGTGACCATCACGATGTCTCTGGAACGGACTCACCTTACAGAGAAACATCAAATATTTATGATGGATCAAGATTCACGGCAGATATGGCAATTCAAAATGTGATCGGAGATAGTTTCCGAGGAGCAACTTGGGTTTCCATTCACAATGGAGGAGGTGTAGGATGGGGAGAAGTTGTCAATGGTGGCTTCGGAATGTTATTAGACGGTTCATCAGAAACAGAGCGTCGCTTGAAATCTATGCTGCATTGGGATGTCAACAACGGAATCTCCAGAAGAAGTTGGGCACGAAACGAAGGCGCTATTTTCGCCATTAAACGGGCAATGGAAATTGAACCAAACTTGAAGGTCACGATTCCAGAACTGGTGGATGATGAAATTATCGAAGGAATCTTCGAAAAGAAGTAAAAGAAAAAGGCTTGTCGAATTAATTGACAAGCCTTTTTAGCAATCTATTGGTTAGTTAGTGTTTTACAATTCGCGTTCTGCAAATTCAGTTTTTCATTTGCGCCTCGATCGAAGCCACATAAATACTAGGAAAACGGAAATGAGGGATACTATTCCCAATGCTATTCCCATTTTGCCCAAACTCTTTTCCAATTTTTTTCGCAGCTGGTTTTCTCTTTTAAGAAGTTCATCGGTTTGAACTGCTTTGAGTTCGGCCTTCTTTAAGGTGTTTTTCTGCTGATTTAAAATGATATGAATGGAGTCCGAATGATCGTACAAACTTGTTCATTGCAACTTCTTGGCTTTCAATTTTAGCCATTAAACTTAATTCATTATCTGATGGACCTGTTAGAGTGGCCGAGGTGAAAACGTATGAAATGCGCATTTTGTAGAAGGTTGGATCAGAACTTACAACTCCAAGGTACGCATTGGAATTCGAGATGCTTAATAGAAAAAGTAGTGCAGTTAATACTGTTCTTATAATTTGGAGGCGTTGATTCAATTTTTCATACAATGATAAACACCTTAAGTTCAATCGTTAAGACATTTGCCTCAATTCACCAATCGATGAATAATACAAATAACAACTCACGTTTGGATAGCCCATTTCCACAAGTGTGTTCTGATAAGACTTGATTTGCTTTTCGTCTTTGTTTTTAGGTAATCCAGTTTTGAAATCAATGATGATTGTTTCATTTGCTTTAATCACAATTTTGTCCGGGCGAGCCATTGTGTTTTCATCAACTAAAATTGCTTGCTCATTCAAAACCTGAATGTTATTACTAATCAAACTTTGATATTCAGCCAGATTGTACAGTTTCGTTAGGCGCTCAATGAGTCGCTTCGAATTGGCAACTGAAATTTCACCCGAATGAATTCCTTCGTCGACTTTATTTTTGATTTCATCAACAGAATTAATTCTACTTGTCAATAAGTGAAATTGAATTCCAAATTGCATTTCGTCACTCAGGAAATCAGCGGTGTTTAAATCTGGATTGTCTTGAAAAGCAATATCGGGAAACCACAATCGATCTGTAACTTCATCTGGTTCAAAAAGAGATGCAGATTCTTTCGCTTGCTTAATTGGAGAGCGATCACCGTCATTTATAGTAACAGTTAACTTTCCATCTGATTCTTGGGCCAAGCCACTTGATAAAAGTGTTTTGTGGAATAGCTCTCCGAATTTAGTGCTTTCAAAATCATTTTGAATATACAAGCGCTCCACGGGTCTTGTCATTGCAACGTAACACAAGTTGACATTGTCGGTGATGATCTGATTCATCTCCTTGTTATAAAGATCAATCAAAGGTTGAAGCACCTCCGATTGTGTGGGTTGTTTGTAAACGATGAAATCATCAATTCCCACTAAGAAACTGGATTTTATTTTCATACTAAAATTCAAGGTTGGAATTAAAACCACTGGAAACTCAAGCCCTTTGGATTTATGAATCGTCATGATTTTAATCGCGTCTTCCGCTTCTGGAATCTGAACGGCAATCTTGTCCTTTTTTCTGTGGTATTCATCCAAGAACGCTTTCAAATTAGGCCCTCTTTTCAAACCAAAATCATAAATGATGTCCGCCAAGTGATGGAGGTATGGGTTCTGCAATTCCTTAAAGTGAATGATGCGGTAGAAGCCTTGAATCAGATCGTAAATGTTCTCGTACTTGAAAAAGAAGTTTGAATACGATTCGAAATGATCAGCTAAGAATTGTCGATCATCGAAATAGCGATATATTCTGCCCGATTCGAGTTCCTTTTCCTTAATGTATTGTTTGTAATCGTCATAGGATTTGGAATTATTCCTGAAGAACAGTTCAGCAAATCGTTTCTTCTCATTTTCTCCTGACGGACGCAATCTCCATTTTAAAAACGCAATACACAATTGAACTTTTAAATTAGAATGAATCAACAATGAATCAGCGGAAACGACTCTGTAGCCCGCGTCATTTAATCCAACTGCCCAAACATTACATTCTTTATTTCTTCCCCCGAGAACACAAATGTCGGCGGGTTTGAAACCGTCTTGCTTGCATTCTTCAATCCAATCAATGATAGTAGGAAGTAAATCAGAAACGGCAACCTTATCGTCTTTCGACATCTTTACTGATGAAATTTGAATCTTTCCGTTGATGCTTGATTTCGGAATTTGAGAAATTGAATTGTAAAACACCTGAGATTCTTCAGGCATCCGAGTTTTCATGTCTTCGAAAAAAGAATTGTTGAAATTGACGATACTTGGACTTGACCTCCAGTTATCGCCGAGTTCAGAAACGCTTCCCATTTGCTTAAAGAACTGCGACTTCCGTTCAATTTTCGGATTCTTATCCGGGTTATGAATTTGAGGCAATTCAACAAATTGTTCCGCAATTCCATTTTTGAATCTATAAATCGATTGCTTCGGGTCGCCAACGATGAGGTTTTTTAAGTTATTTCCAATGGATTCATGAATAAGTGGAACCAAGTTCAACCATTGCAAGTGCGATGTGTCTTGGAACTCATCCAAAAGAAAGTGTTTGAATCGCGTTCCCAAGCGCTCATAAATAAACGGAGCGTTTTCATCTTGAATCAAGTCCGAAATTAAGGTGTTGAATTCAGAAATTCGGATGATTTGTTCTTCCCTTTTTGTTGTTTCTAGCGCCTTTGCCATGTATTGAAGCAAAGCCATATTGAAGAAGTTGTTTAGAAATAAATGAACGGTTCCATAATCTTGTAATGTCTTTTCCCAATAAGTATTCAGTTCGAGTAAGTCACGATTTATGTTGTCCGGAAATTCCTTTTCTAAATTCTGACTCAATTGTTTTTTTACCAATTCTGTGGCCAACGGAAATTTCTCATTTCGAAGAATCGTACTGATTTGATTGAATGTGCTTTTTTTACCCGGAAGGACACTCGGATCAATAAGACTCATTTTCTCAGCAATCGAGGTGCAAAGCCCTTTAAATCTCTTGTCAATGGCTGCATTTACCGCGTACAGTTCTTTGTGCACGTCAATTGACAAGTTCAATTCCATCAAGCGTTCAATCGATGCATTATTTTTTTCGTTGCGAAGTACTTTTCCAAAATCAATTAGGCTTCTTCTGAAATTCCAAGAATCACCATCATCAATATTGGACTTCGCATATTTCATCAAAATCTGGCTTAAAGCCGATTGTTTTTCATTGCCCAATTGGTTCAAAAGATCATCAACGATTTTCTCAATGATTTCGGTTTCGTCCAGAACAACTTCAAATTCACTTGGTAAATCCAAATCCCTTGCAAACGATTTAATCAGCCTCAAGTTAAATTTATCAATAGTCATTACATTGAAGTCTTCGTATTGATGCAAAATAGATTCTAAAACCTTCTTGGAGCGCTTATTCACTTCCTCTGGTGAGATTCCAATTTCAGTGGCTAATGTTTCTGCAAGAATTTTAATTCCCGAATTTTGGTTCTTTTCGCGACTTATTTGATCCAAAGCAGAAATAATTCTTTCCTTCATTTCCAACGCTGCCTTGTTTGTAAACGTCATAGCTATAACGCTTGAGAAGTTGTTGGAATGGTCTTTTTGGCTAATTAAAAGTTTTATATATTCCTTAACGAGATAATAAGTTTTTCCACTTCCAGCAGAGGCATTGAGAATATTTAGTACCGGTTTTGACAGATCGTTTTGATTTTAGGGTTAGTTAAAATTAAGATTCATTCCTTGAATTCAATCTAAAGTCTCCAACATTTAAAAGAAATAAGGTTTTAATAGCAGATGATTATGATTAAATTTGAGAACATGAAAATAGCAAACACAATTTTAATCGCAGGATGTTTGGCACTTGTTCTTATTTCGTGTAAGGATGATGAGATCGTTACATGCGCACCAATGGAGGGATCAACCTTAAAATTGACGGTTCAACCAACGTTTGGGGCACAAGATTTACATCTTGATTCTATCTACACAACGGCTGAAGGATACAAGGTTCAATTCACAGAAATTAAATTCTATATTCAGGATGTCAAAAATGGCTCATCAACAATGATAAGTGATGGTCTATTTGATTTTAGATCAAGAGGAACATTGTTGTTAGAAGCTTCTGGCGATCCGTTCGACTTTATAGAGCTCCAAGCCAATCTTGGTGTTGATTCTTCTATCAATCACGACAACCCTTCTGAATTTCCGAATTCAAGTTGGTTGAATATTTCGAACTCAAACGACATGCATTGGGGCTGGAATCCTGGATATATCTTCGTTAAAATTGAAGCGAAAGCCGATACCATAGCCGATGGAAATGATATTTTCGATCACAATGTTGTTTTCCATGTTGGTTTGGATGCGAATATGCAAACATTAGATTACGCCAACTTAAATTGGCTAGCACTTGGAAACGATGTTCACGAACTGCAATTTGGGTTGGACCTTGCAACCTTCCTTCAAGGAAGCACCCAAAGCATCGATTTGCAAACCGAATATTCATCGCACTCAGCTCCAGGGCAAGAAGCATTGACGCTTAAAGTAATGGAGAATTTCAAAGAAGCCCTTACTCTTTTGTAAATGAAATACGCCCTTATAGCTTTTGTAATAGTTGCCACTTTTTTTTCTTGTAAAAAGGACAATGTTGGATATGAACCAACACCTTATGAGTTAGATATTCCATCTCATTTTCCGGATATGATTATTCCTATCGACAACCCAATGACATTTGAAGGTGTGGCCTTAGGAAGAAAGTTGTTTTACGAAAAACAATTGAGCGGTGACAATACTCAAGCATGTGCAGCCTGTCATTCACCACAAACCGCATTTTCAGATGGTTATCAATTTTCAACAGGAATTGACGGTTTAGAAGGAAATAGAAATTCAATGGCCTTAATCAATTTAGGGTGGCAAAATTTCTTTTTCTGGGATGGGCGCGCGGCGACTTTAGAAGAACAAATCCTAGAACCTGTTATCGATCCGATTGAGATGCACGAAACTTGGCCGAATGCCGTGTCAAAATTGTATGGTTCTCAAGAATATCGGGATATGTTTTATCAAGCCTTTGGAGAAACTGGAATTGACTCTGTAAAAGTTTCCAAAGCGATCGCACAGTTTTTACGGACAATGATTTCTGGAAATTCAAAGTACGACGTAATGTACAAGGCTGAAAACAACTTGCCACTTTCTGCTTCGGATCAAGCCATGTACGCGACGGTCAGTCCTGAAGAGTCGGCAGGATATGATTTGTTCAAATCTTTGAACGGTGCGGATTGTTTTCATTGTCACAATGGACCATTAATGCAAGTTCAAAAATTCAGTAATAACGGACTTGATCCAGTATTTACAGATAATGGCAGGGGGGATGTGACAGGTAACCCAAGCGATAATGGTAAATTCAAAGTTCCAACCCTTCGAAATATTGCCTACAGTGCACCATACATGCATGATGGCCGATTCGCAACACTAGATGAAGTCATTAACCATTACTCATTTGGCATCAATATTAGCCCGACACTTGATCCATTGATCGAGTACGCTGCTCAAGGCGGCGTGCAACTTGGCCCATTCGAAGCTGATTTAGTCAAGAGATTTTTATTGACCCTGTCGGATGAATCATTTATTAATAATCCCGATTTTCAAGAGCCGCAATAGATTATTTTGCTTTTTTTGTACAGTAGATTCAAATTATGGTAGACGAAAGAAGATTAACGACAGAAGAGAAGGCACTTAAAATAAACCTTACTTCGGATATCTATGGATGTTTTGCGGAAATAGGTGCAGGACAAGAAGTAGCAGCTAACTTTTTTAAGGCAGGTGGAAGTTCAGGAACTATTGCTCACTCTCAGTCGGCTTACGACATGAAGGTATCGGACTCTATGTACGGTGAAGCAAAACGATATGTTTGCGAAGATCGATTGATTACAATGCTAAGCACTGAGTACGATTCGCTGAAAAGCAAATTACCAGGAAAGTATAAAGAATCGCGTTTTTTCGCTTTCTGTAATACAGTTGAATCCCTAAATTATCATAAGACAAATCAAGGCCATGGTTGGGTTGGAATGCGTTTCCAATTGGAAAATGAAGAACCCAATGATGTTGTTCTGCACATAAAAATGCACGATAATAGTCACAAAGCGCAACAAGAAACTCTTGGGGTTTTAGGCGTCAACTTGATCTACGCTTGCTATTTTCATTCGCATGATTTAGATGAATTTTTATCGAGTATCGTTCAACCTCTTCCAAGAGATAAAATGGAGATTGATATGATTCGTGTATCCGGTCCGGATTTTGAAGAAGTAGACAATAGAATTATCGCATTGAATCTAGTTAAAAGAGGAATCACTGACGCAACTATGTTTGATTTAAGTGGAAGCGTTTTGCAGCCAGCATCAGCATTGTATAAAAAGAACATTCTTCTCATGAGAGGTCGTTTCCGTCCTGTTACGAAAATCCATATCGATATGATCGAGAAGGGAAAAAAACAGTTTTTAGCGGAAGAAGAAATTGACGAAGAAAACGTAAGAGTGATTGTTGAGTTAACGCTTAAAGACCTTACGGCAGATGGGAAAATTTCGGATAAGGATTTTGTTGATCGAGCAGAATTACTTGGATCCCTCGGGTATACGGTAATGATTTCGAATTATTTGAAACATTATAAGATGGTTGATTATTTAGCGACCATAGCAAGAGGACGTAAAATGGGAGTAATTGTTGGAGTTTATAATCTTCAAATAATCTTCGATGAAAAATATTACGAGAACCTTCCCGGAGGATTGTTGGAAGCATTCGGACGCGGGTTTGGACATAACGTTAAATTATATGTGTATCCGGCTAATAATGTAGATACTGGAGATATTTACAGTCTTGATAATTTCAGTATTCCTGAGAGTTTAGAAGGGCTTTTACAGTACTTGAAAGAAAACAATAAACTGGCGAAATTTGAAGAATACAATTCTAAATTATTAGGGATTATGTCGGATGATGTGCTTTCAAAAATTAAGGTTGGAGCATCAAGCTGGGAAGAAGACGTTCCCGAAGAAGTGGTAAAAGCAATTAAGTTTTACAAGTTATTTGGTTATACCCAAAAGGAATCAATTGTATAATTAGTAGTCGCTATGCCACATATCAAAAATGCTTTGATTAGATACCGCATTATTGATAAATGCATCCGTAATAAATACAATCTATTTCCTACAAAACGAGACTTGAGAGAGGCTTGTGAAGAATCCCTTTTTGGCAGTATTGATGGTGAACATATTTGTGATTCAACGATTGAAAAAGACATGTATTCCATGAAAATGGAACATGATGCGCCGATTAAATACAGCAAACTAGAAAAGGGATATTTCTACGATGACCCTGATTTTACAATCAACGATATTCCTTTGACCGACAATGATATGGAGGCGATTAGTTTTGCAGCTAAAACGTTGATGCAATTTAAAGATGTTGAGTTGTTCCGCCAATTTGGCAGTGCAATTGATAAAATTGTAGATCACGTTGCTGTTTCACAAGACGGAGATGCGCAACAGTTCGTTCAGTTCGAAACTGCAGTTGCTGATGGTGGAAATGAGTACCTGACTTCTATTTTGGAAGGAATAAAACTCAAACGTTATTTAACCTTCGATTATGCCAGCTTTGTTTCAGGGGAAATGAAACCCAGAAAGGTCATTCCATTATTGTTGAAGCAATACCGAAACCGCTGGTACCTCATTTCATTTGACGAATCCAAAGATGATTATATCACTTATGCTCTGGATCGTATTGAAGACTTAGCGGTAACCAAAGAAGCGACAACTCGACCAATGGATTTCAATCCTGACAATTACTTCAAACATTCCGTTGGGATAACGAGCGGAAATACTGCACCGGAAAAAATACTTTTGAAAGTTTCAACAGTTGCTTCAAAGTACATTGATTCGCTTCCCATTCATACCTCGCAAAAAATTGTTGAAATGAACGACGACCATTTCGTTTTTTCTCTTCACGTAAATGTCTCTGAAGAATTAATTCGAGAAATTTTGAGCTATGGTGGCGATATTCAGGTTGTACAACCAAAAAAACTAGTCGAAACGATACACAAGCGCGCGAGTCGATTGTTGAATTCTGAATCTTAATAGAAAGCAAATGCCAGCGAAGGTTACTAGGTATAAATGTATAGAACTGCAGCAGTCATATTCGCAATTCTAATCATAATCACACTGGCTCTGAAATTTTTTTTCTCGGAATTAATTTTATGATTGGCGTTCCATAATCTAGAGTGCAATCCTTCCAAAAGGTTTCCTGCGATTTAGATAAGGTTTGCCAGGAATAACGAAATCACCAATTGTGGAAAGAAAAATATGTTTTCATTCCAAGGAATTGAATTATGAGCGTTAAAAACGACTCCTAAAAAACCTGCTAAAGCAATTCCAATCAAATTGTAAAGCATAATTCGGAACAAAATCCAGGCTATATTTTTTAATAAGACTCAAAAAAGTATGATAATTCAAAATTCGAATGGATTAAAATTACTCTTTTCTACATTCTAAGTATCTTAGCGATAGAATAATTTTAGAGTATGGAAATTATAGTGTCGATAACAAATGGGGTTTGTGAATTAAGAATGAACCGACCAGAAGTATTTAACTCATTTAATAAATCAATGGCGTTGGCTTTGCAAAAAGCACTGGATGATTGCGTTGATAATGATGAAGTGAGAGCAATAGTTATAACAGGAGAAGGAAAAGCATTTTGTGCTGGACAGGATTTAGCCGAGGCGACCGATCCAAATGGACCTGAATTACAATCCATCGTTCGCGAACATTATAATCCAATAATAAAGAAAATCAGAGAAATTGAAAAGCCAGTAATCGGCGCCGTTAATGGCGTGGCTGCAGGTGCCGGAGCAAATATCGCTTTGGCTTGTGATGTAACATTCGCCAAAGAAAGTGCTAGTTTCATTCAGGCATTCTCTAAAATCGGACTTATTCCAGATTCAGGAGGAACCTTCTTTTTACCAAGAATTGTTGGAATGCAGAAAGCGTTGGCTTTGATGTTTACTGGAGATAAGGTGGGAGCGAAAGAAGCGGAGAGTATGAATATGATTTATAAGTCCGTTGAAGATGAGCAATTCGAAGAAACCGTTAATGCCTTTGCAGCGAAATTGGCCAAAATGCCAACGAAAGGATTGGGCTTAACAAAAAAAGCGGTGAATGCAAGTTGGTCAAACGACTTAAACGCCCAATTGGATGTTGAAGAGAAATTGCAAACCGAAGCTGGTAGCACTCATGATTTCAATGAAGGTGTTGCCTCGTTTTTGGAGAAAAGAAAACCGGGATTTACAGGAAAGTAGGCGTGAAGTAGTAGAATCAGATATTAGAATTTAGACGCCCGAGATTTAGAAAGCGGATCGTCTAACATCTAAATTTTAAAAGTCGAATAATCGAGTGATCGGAAAAAAAAATCGAGATTAATGGTAGTAGGAGTTTTAGGTGCAGGAACAATGGGGTCAGGAATTGTTCAAGTCGCGGCACAAAATGGACATAAAGTTGTTCTTGTAGATTTAAATGAACAGATTTTAAAACGTTCAAACGATGGATTATTGAAGATTATGAACCGTTTGGTTGAGAAAGAACGAATTACGCAAGACCAAGCTGATTCAACAATCGCGAATGTTTCTTACAGTCAAGACATTCATGATTTCAATGAATGTGGATTTATTATCGAAGCGATCGTTGAAAATATTGATGTTAAATCGAAGGTGTTTACACAATTGGAGAAAATTGCACCGAAGAGATGTATCCTGGCTTCAAATACAAGTTCATTATCAATCGCATCGATTGGCGCAGCATTGCAAGATCCAAGTAAGATTATTGGAATTCATTTCTTTAATCCTGCTCCTTTAATGCCATTGGTTGAAATTATTCCAGCGGTTCAAACGTCAGAAGAAACATTGAATATTTCACGTTCGCTAATTGATGGATGGGGAAAAGTGACGGTACTTTGTAAAGACACGCCTGGTTTCATTGTAAATAGAGTAGCGCGACCGTTCTACGGAGAAGCGTTGAGAATTTATGAAGAAGGGATCGCAGATTTCGCAACAATTGATTGGGCCATGACTTCAATTGGTGGTTTCAGAATGGGACCTTTTACGTTAATGGATTATATTGGTAATGATATCAATTACACAGTAACTGAAACAGTATTTACCGCATTCTATTTCGATCCAAGATACAAGCCATCTTTCACTCAAAAGAGACATTCGGAAGCGGGTTATCTAGGCCGTAAATCGGGGAGGGGTTATTTCGATTATAGAGAAGGAGCCGCTAATCCAAAGCCAATTGAAGATGCTGTTGTCGGACAACAAATCTTTGACAGAATTTTGGTGATGTTAATTAATGAAGCTGTTGACGCTGTTTTCTTAAACATTGGATCAAAAGACGAAATCGATCTCGCAATGACGAAAGGTGTTAATTACCCGAAAGGACTTTTGAAATGGGCGGATGAAATTGGATTGGAAAATGTATTGCTTAAACTTGAGGCAATGTTCGCTGAATATGGAGAAGACAGATACCGACCGAGTCCATTAATGAGAAGAATGGTGAAGAATGGAGAACGTTTTTTCGAGTAAATCTAGCGATTGAACCATCTAAACCCCTTCTCTTTAAAGACTTATGATTATTTTTAATGAAAATGACTACTTATGAAAAAGTTCGCCTCGATAGCTGCAGTATTTGTTAGTATCCTTGTTTTAAACAGTTGTGGAGACCCTGCTGAGCAGATTAATAAAAGTTTAAGGACGGAGCGAATTCCTGTGGTTTTAAACAAATCAGACATTTTCAAGGGAAATATCGTTCTCGCGTTTTTAGACAATGATGAGAAATACATTCAAGAAGCGAATGAACTTTTCTTGAAAGGGTTGAATTCGTTCAGAAATGAAAGTGATCTAGACAGTGCGGATCAATATTTTACAGAATCTATTCTGAAAGAACCTTCCTCAAAGGCCTATTTTGAATTGGGAAATGTTTACATGGACTTGAAAGAATATGACAATGCTATTTCCGCTTATGGCGTTGCCGAGCAATTGAATTACGAGCCATTCTCAAAGATTCTATATAATAAGTCTTGTATTTATTCTCTAGAGAAAAACCCAGAGATGGCAGGGCAGTATCTTGAGTATGCGATTCAAGCAGGATATATTAATGTTGAGCATATTCAAAAGGATAAGGATCTGACGGAATTGAGGAAAACGCACCATTATCAGAAAGCGATTGACAAAGGTTTGCGCGGAATATCGAACAGTGAGAACCTATTCTGGTTGCAGTTCAAGAAATTGTTTGCTTTTACAAACGTTCCTTTGAAATTGGATCCTGAGATGAGCAACGAGATGTCTGAAGCCTTGAACTATATTTCATACGATTATGAAAAATACATTTCAGAAATGCGTGATGAGAAATTCTCTCGTGAAGTCAGTAAAGGGTTTTTCTATTATGCTCAGCCTTACGAAAATGAAAACTTCGTTGCCGTTGTTTATATCGTGAAAGATGAGTTTATGGGCGATTATGCTCCTTTGACGTACATGATGGCGACATACACGCATGAAGGAAGATTGATTGATAAAGAACAGATTGGAGGAAGATCTTCATTGTCGAAACCAATGCTTATTTCTACGCTTCAAAAGAACAGAATCATTAAAGGAGAGTTGAGAGAGCCTGTTTATGAGAAAAACCCAGATGAACATGGATATTACGACAACAAAATGATCTCGTCTAAATTGGTTGGAACGAAGAACTTTAGTGTTTCTAAGACTGGTGAAATTGCGGTTACCATAGAAGAACTAATTTAAAAACACTTCTTCATCATCTATTAATTCTGATGACTCAAGATCATCTTTTCTAGTAGTGTTTGCTTGAGAGTTAAAGTGTTTGATTAAGTAGTGTGGATATTTCAATAGAATCATTGTTTCTACGAGAACTAAATTGATTGTCCAGCTGCTATACGCTAGAATCAAGTACGTTTCCTTTGGCCCAATGTGAATATTAAAAACATCGAATAGATAAGCGAAAAATCGTAATGAGACTGCCGAAAGAGTTAAAGCATAGCTTCTCAAGTTCCATTTAATGTGATTCAGTACATCGCCCTTTCTTATTTTTCGATAAGAGATCCAAGTAAATAGAATCCAAAGAATTGAGAGCATCACAAAACTTGATTGCGTTGCTCGCCCTCCGTTTGCATACAGCGACATTATAAAAGCTGTTGGGCCAGTAATGAAGAGAACAACAATCACATAGAAATAACCTGCAACCTTGTGAACTTTCGGTTTGTGTTTTATTATCCATCTGTTGAATTGAAGCAATCCGGCGATTAGAACAATGGGACTCGTGAAAACGTGAATATAGAAACTATAACGCCAGGGCCTGATGTGATAAATAAGCTGCTTGGTTTCGAGGAAGTCTACATCACTTTTAAAAGCTGTGAAGCGCAGCGAGAGTAAGATGAGTAAATACGATGCGTATGCGATAATTAGAAACGCGCCTAAATTAAGTGAGCCCTGAAGAAACGATTTGAGTTTCATCTAATACCACATCATCCATAATTCATGCTTCCCTTTTCCTTTCAAGGAGTAGTCGCCATTTTCCTTGTCGACCATGTCAAGTTCCAAGATGTTGTTCGGGAAGATATCATTGGGTTCCCAATTGATTGTTACATGCGTTCCTTTTAATGACCACGAACCTTTCAATTCGTTCATCTGCTCCAAGGCATTATCTTTAACATCGTTTTCAAGATTCTTGTAATAGTTTAAAGTAACCAAACCATCTTCTTTGAAAGAATACTCACCGATTGAATCTGACAAATAGTAGAAAACAGTTGCGAAATTCGAAACGGTGATGTCCTCCAATTCATCATGATCTCCGCGATCTAAATCTGTTATGATTTTTTTTAGTTTAAATTCTTGACTTGAAATTTTACCGCTGTTTGATTCCCAAGAACCATAAGGCGAATCGTCTTTTCCGATGAAGTTAATTGTAAAGACACCATCGTATTCATTGTCTCCTGGTTCAGCCATCACAAGTTTAACAGTATCACCTCTGCGGCTTACTTTACCCGTAATGTTTCGTTGAAGTCCTTTGTGAATATTGTAACCAATCGCATTCGTTTTACTAATATAATTCAAAATGATTCGAATATCACTTCCGCCAAATCCGCCCAAATACATTCCTTGTAAGGTATCATAATCATATAAATCTTCTTCTGGAATTGCAGGTTCTACCTTGTTTACAACAACCTCTTCCTTTGCTTTTGGCATTTCTGAACAAGAAAAAAGAACGATTGATAGAATGCAAATTGAGAAAATAGTGCGCATGGTTTCTGTAGATTTTGGTTCTGAGATAAATCTACGAAATTCTAGTTAAAGAGAGATATGGCTTGTTTGAAATAAAACTGATCCCGATCGCTGCTTTTTAAGATTAAAAGACTTAAAAATAAATCCGGTTGCTTTATTGCGCTTGGATCATCCGTGCGGTCTAAATGAGAGTAGAAAGTGTTTGGATTAATTGCGATTAAAAAACCGGATTGTGGTAGTTTAACCAAAAGTGTTCCCGCGTTTCCTGCATAGAAACTTCCTCCAGCTGCTCGCCCTATTATTTTTGCCTTGCTCATCGTTTTTAAATGACATGCCAAAATCGCGGCAGACGAAAACGTCCCTTCATCGGTAATAACAACAATTTCTCCCTTGAAGATTAGGTTCGTGTCAACGTATTCAGTTTCCTGAATTCCCTCATTAAATGATCCTTGTTCCATTCTCCTCTTTTGCTGGAAACTCATCAAAGTGTGGCGCAAATAATGAATGTTAATCTTGTTGACGTATTTTCGATTCTTTCGAGTGTTCGGTTTTTCAATAATGTACCTACCAAGATTCACTCCTTCGCCAACCATATATTTCATGAAGGAGTATTGCATCACACCTCCGGTATTTCCTCTTAAATCAACGACAAGCTTATTGATCTTCTGTTCATTTAGTTTGGTGAATGCCTGCTCTAAAAAGTATTCATAGTCGGCCCCTGTTGAAGATGTAAATGATTTGAACCTAAAATAACCGTATTTGTTTCTAAGAATTTTAAACTTGCCATGATTCTGCTCCGAAGCGTAATATTGACTAGACAAATTAGTTAAGCGACTATTTATTGAATGAACAGGTGCTTTTCCTGTCTTATAGATTACCTCAATAGTATCCTTTTTAAGAGAAATGAATTTTACTGGAACGGAATCCGTTTCAAAGGGAAGTGCTAGATTTCTGTAAAAGTCAAACATTTGCCCCGCCTGATAATATTTGAAGTCCATTGAGCCTTCATCACTCGAAATGTACTTGCCCATTTCAAGCATCATTTCACTAATGGTTCTATTGTCAATGGAAATAATCTCAGCTCCAGCTTCAATCCATAGTGGCGACGAATTATCTAGTTCCGGTTCATCTTCAAATGCCAAATTACTTACTATCAAGTGCCGTCCAATTAAATACATGTCAAATGGCAGCGAATTCCTTTCAGCAAGCCACTCCATTTGCACTTTTTTGCTTCCCATGATCTGGGTGTGACCGCCATGAAGCTTCTCAATAACCGCACTGTAAAGTTTGAATTGCTCAAGAAGGCTTTTTTCAGAATTTAATTCTAATTTTAAATCCTTCAAGTAGTATTTAATGCTGTCTTTATCTGTATGAAGATCAATTATTCCCTCTTTTTGATTTAAAACAGTCGTAAACACATTATAATCTTGCTGTTGTTTATGTACAGATGAAACGTACATACTTGACATGAGTATTACAGCAATGGAGATTAACAATATTTGATTAAAGCCTCTTTTCAATAGGTTCAAATTACAATAGAATAATCTTCAAATTATCCTAAGTAACAAGATAACGAAAAATAAATCATTTCATTTTACCAAGAGCCTGTTTTTTATAGTAGCCTCCCTGTTCAATGATCTTAACGTAGTATTTTTTCGCCTGTCTCTTTTCGCCAAGTTTATCGTAATTTAAGGCAATCATCCATTGTGATTCCTCGTCAAAATTGGAGAAAGGGCCATATATGCAGTTCTTGAACGCATCAATCGATTTCTGATATTCTCTAAGGTTGTACAAGCACATTCCTGCATAGAAGTTGGCATTGATATCGTCATTATACGTTTCAATAACAGTTTCAAAGCGGGTTAACGCTCTTTTATAGCTTCCTTTTGAGAAAACTCCAATTGATTTATCTATGTAGTTGCTGTAAGGAATTTGAACATCCCTCCAAATTGGATCCGGTTCCTCTGTATCTTCTCCCTCCATATTCGCGCGCAATCCGGTCAAAACAAGCTGTTTGGTTTTTACTTCTGGTCTTGATCGGTAGTTTGAATAGTCGACTAATTTCAAATCATGCAGGTATATTTCTTTTGCATGATTATGAACGCGTTCCATTTCTGGAGTAGGTTGTGGTTTATAAAAATTTAAGTATGGAAGCATATCAACTGCAATCTCCTTCTTCGGTGGAACATAAGTTGACTTTCTTTCTTCGAATTCCTCAATCATTTTAGAAGCTTTCACTTGTTTGTTTTCAGGAGCAGGCGTCATTTGCTCTATAGTTTCCGAAATGAAAACATCAGATTCATCAATTGTGATTTCTTGATCTTCCATCAATGTTGTTCTTGTCTCTTGTTTGGCCTGCTGACGGTCGTTTTTCTCCTCAGGACCCGATGTGTTCAAGATTAACATCGCTGTGAATCCAACGGCAATGATTCCACCTAAGATGTAATAGCCTGTATAAGAATATGATAGGAATTTACGATCCAAGTTTTTCATTGCGGCTGTATCATACGACAATTGATCCCAACCGTCCATTGCATCCGATTCAAAAGAACCAGCAGACGATTGCACTTCAATCGAATGTTTAACGCTCTCGTCTGAAGCGCTACCATAATTGGTAATGTCTTCACGACTAAGCCTGGACTTAGAGCCAAACATTTTATATAATCGATTTAAATTCATTTCTCCCCTCTAAGTTTAATTTCAAATTTCGCTTACCATTCTGTATTGCGCTCTTTACTTTCTTAATGTCCAAGCGCAACATTTCAGTAATTTCTTGGTAAGATTTACTTTCTATGTAAAAGAGCTTGATGCACTCCTTCTGCTCTTCCTTCAGATCTTCAATAGCATCCTCTAGCATTTCTAATTGTTCCTCTTTCTCAATTTTTAAATCGACATCATCCGTATCCTCTAGTTCTCTTGTAAGTGAAGAGGTTAAGTTTCCCTTTTTACGAAGAATCATTAAACATTCATTCTTCGTTACCATATAGAGCCAAGATTTGAAATTGGATATATTATGTGATAAAAGTTTCCCAGGTAATTTTTCAAACAGATGCATAGCTAAATCTTCCGCATCGAATTTGTTCTTTAAGTATTTCATAGACGTACCCATAACCAAATGCCCATACCGCTGGAAGTATTCTCCGATGACCTCAGAAGATTGCTTTTCCTTGTAGGTCCGCAATAATTCGTCGTCTGAAAGTGTTTTATATTTATTTTTCCTACTAAATAGCATTCGTTATATAAGATGTACGCTTTTTCATTATTCCATAAATATATCGTTAAAAAGTATTCTTTGCTTACGTTTAAGAATATGAAAAAAATCACTCTTATTACCTCAGGTGGTGATGCTCCTGGCATGATCGCCTGTGTTCGCGGTATGTTAAGAAATATTTGAATAAAAAGATTATCCCTGTTGGCGATTTTGATGGCTATGAAGGGATGATGAAAATCGGTTTAAAGAAATGACTTCCGATAACATTGTTAATATAATACAACGCGTAGGAACTGTCTCAATTGTTATCGTTGCCGAAGGGGATGATGCCTCTAGAGCAAAGAGATTCATGAGAAACTTCTACCTTATATGGATGGATTCACACTGCGATATTCTATTCTTGAACATCTTCAAAGAGGGGGAAAGCCATCTGCTTTTGACAGAATCCTAACGACAAGGATGGGAACTTTGGCTGTAAATGAATTATTAAACGGCTCAACGGACGTCATGATTGGATCAAAAGGTGATGAATTACACTTGCTTTCTATCCAAGAAGCTGTCGAATATGAGGTAAAACCTAATCTGGGCAAATTAAATGTAATAAAAGATTTAAAACAGTCGTCTGATATGTAGTGGTTTATAAGATGAATAGTGTCGTTGGTCGATTTTTTCTTAAAAAAGAATCGAAAAAGCCATTGCAGATCAGGAAAGACTACATACCTTTGCTCCCGCTTAGAACGATAAGCACACAAAATTTGAAAGTTAAGGATGAGAAAATAATTTTAAAAAGGTTTAATTAAAAGCTTGTTAAAATGAAAAGAGCATCTATCTTTGCACCCCATTTAGAATGACAGGTACAGGTGCTTTGAAAAAAGAAAAATTTGTTTTAAGAAAACTTTAAGAAAAGCTTGTTAAAACGAAAAGAGCATCTATCTTTGCCCCCGCTTATAACGATAAGCATTTGGGTTCTAAAAAGTGAAAAAGACAAGGAAAAAAATAATTAAATATTTTTTCATTTTAAGCTTGTCAGAATAAAAAGAGTGACTATCTTTGCACCCCGCTTATAACGATAAGCGAATTAAAAAGAGAGAGATTTGTGACT
>TARA_B110000902_G_scaffold52546_1_pt1 | contig 47984 bp, 45 predicted proteins | sample TARA_B110000902 | Tara Oceans TARA_B110000902 (sample SAMEA4398009) | marine metagenome | biome: Polar Biome; feature: [SRF] surface water layer (ENVO:00010504); material: water (ENVO:00002006), including particulate matter (ENVO:01000060) such as... | depth 5 m | reverse complement strand
AATGAATCCACGCTTTATGTAATAAATTCACGTGACAAAACGTCCGTTAAACAATCCATGTTATGCAGCACGTCAATATTGTTGTAGGTGTTGCTATTGCTGTATGCACTGCATTGTGGGCTATTGTCGTTCACAAGGCCAATCCTGCTACATTTGCCGCGACATTTGTTTTATTAGGATTAAGTGGTGCAATATATTTATTTGAGCATGGCGTTGACACTGTCAATGCACCGTTGGCATTTTTAATGGCTGGTTTGTTGGGTGGTTATCAAGTAGGGTTGTATATTTTATTTGCAGTAATTAACGGTTTCCACAATCAAGGCCTGGTAAATTTAAACGTTTTTTTTCTTGTCGTGTACGACGTATTTTACAACAACGTGCAATACACCATAACCACACGTGTTGCCTTTGTACTGATTGGCGTTGCCAGTATTTATGTTGCTTACATGCCGCACACTACACCGTCAATTGACGATCTTACACAGCGGCTGTAAACATGGTGGGGTCAAACCATGTTTTTGCTCGCGCTAATTGAGCTTGTTGCGACGGCGCAAACCATTTCTTAAAGTCTGTAAACCATTCAGCGTGAAACGTGAGACGTTCGACGCACTGCTGTTGATACCGAGCACGCTCTGCTGCAGGCATTTGTAAGCAGAATGTTTTGAGATTAAACAAGTCAAACGCGGTTGATCGTTTCTCTTGTTCTGTGGGTTGTACAAATTCACAGTACCGATTGAACAGCGTTGTGCGAAACTTCAACAAGTCGCGATCCAATTGTACATTGTCGTTGGCAGCAGGTACAAACAGCTGTTCCGCAAATGCACTAATTTGACCGTCTGTAGGCACCGCAGCACGTTTAAACTGCGCAAACAGTTCTTTGTTAAATTGAAAGCGCTCGTTGGCCGCAATACAGTTGTTGTTGTTATCCAATGCCCAATGTTTGGGTGCTTCTATTGCACTTTGACTTACGTTTGCTGGTTTGACTGGTTTGTTTTGCAATGCACTTCGTTTGCTTTTGTTGTACAAATTTAATATTTGCAACGGTCGCAACCCCTTTGCAGCTTTCAGAAGCAGCACAAGACCCAGTCGCGACAATTTACAATTGTGTGGTTCTTGAGAACTGTGTGTTTCGCCTTTGAACCGACGGTTTGTTTCAGACAGCGACCTTATTCTTCGAATAGCGTGCCACCGCCCAGAATACATCAAATGCCACACATCATTAACACAGACGCAATATTTGTCGGGGGATTGCAACAATTTTGCAAAGTATTGGGTCAGTTTCTCTGCTTCGGTTGCTGAAAGTGCAACATCAGCAATGGGTTGTTTGCTTAACAATGGCATGTTTCTTTATTGTAGAAAATTTCTGTGCGTGTGCAACGGCTGTTTTATTTGTTTTAGTTGGTGCACTATAATTGTTAATTATTGAAAATTGTCTTTTGTATACTATACATTTATTGGTTGCGTTTAGTCTTTCAAACAATGTCTAGCACTGTAAAATTACCCTGTCGTAATAAACTTGTTGTTGTGCACCATTTTGGTCGCAAATCAATATCGCATGCAATGTTTTTGCAAACGGATGTACCTGTCGACACTGTGTACAATTGCAGTCTTATTCCCTTTAAAGGTAATTATTTTGACGTGCCAGCCATATGTGGCGGGGCGTATGCATTGCTTCGCAACCTGATATTTGATTCAAACGGAACGTTACTTGGCATGTCTGGTGCTTTGTGCGAAACGTACGGGCGGTTGTTGAAAGCATGTCACAGTGATGCGGTTGCAACACGCGTGGGTCTTGCTGATGACGTATGGGAGAACAAAGCAGTTACGTACAAACAAGAGCAACCCTACGATGCTTTTACGTGCGCACGCAAATTTGGGTCGCGGGAAAATCCTAAACAGCCCGTACGAGGCAGGTCGTGTTGGTCTGTCAATCACAACCGCAACAGCAGCACAGACGAGCCAGCAGCATTGTTTGTGCACAACAAGCCGATGTGCCACACATGTTACATGTTTAATTCTGTGCACCACGTACAAACTCACTCGAGACAGCAGCAATTGACACGGCCTGTTTTGACTGCAGATGAAATTTACCGTAAATTGCAAACAACACATCAGCCACAGTTTAACGTATTGCGTACCTCGTTAAAACGGTGGCATGTGATAGCGTGCCTTGATTCTAATCGCCGCATAAATTACGCGGACGACAAAGGTTCTGAATTGCACGGCGCACGTATGCTTACAGATTGGTACGAATTTGTCAATGTTTACAAAGAACGCGCTGCGGCGTTAAGCATTGTAGCACACTGGCCGTTGACTGCGCTGGGGTTGTATTGGATTTGTTCGGGGGGTCGGCAATGGCGCCATAATGCCCGATTGCAGCAAATAGCAAAGTTGCTGTATACTGACAGCGTGCAACATTCGCTGCGCAATCACGGCATGGCCGTGTTGTCGGAATTAAATTCTACAGTAGTTGACAACCAGCTGTCACCGTACTGTTCTCACACGTATGCTGTTGAAAATGGTATTATGCCATGGCACATTTTTGTTTGTGTGCATGGCACGTGGGTGCTGGCTGAGTATGTTCGTGTAATGCAGGCTTTGCACGCCGGCACGTTGTTGCTTGACATACATTTGGTACCGCCAGTGGTGCTATTAAAACGAAACGGCATGGCTCAACGTGGATGTACACCTTTTGTTAACAAATTGACCGGCCGAGCACGAACAATTTTTTTGGCAGAAAAAACGACATGGGGTTACTTGTGGCAGCTTGCAGCAGTAAACATTGTTAGCTGCTCTGCAAAACCTGTCAAAGTACGTTTAGTTGGTTCCTTAAGCAAGGCCGTTGCAGACGATAATCCTTGCGGTGGCGTGTTTCAGGCATTGTGCGAACTTGCAATGAGCGGCGTTGACATTCCAGGTTTAACCATTCAATATTCAACTGAATTTGGCATGTTGCAACCCCACGCCGCCAATCCTAACATTGACGCACTTGTTGCTGTTACTCGCCATGAAAACGCATTGCTGCGCGATTATCCACGCGATACGTCTGGTGCAATGAGCAAGTTAGCTCAAGTACTGCATGCATCAGGATTGGGCGGATCTGGTGCACAACGCAATTTGCCAACGTTGTCAATTGCGGCTGTGTACACTCATTTTAAAACAATTGCTGTGCATGTATCAACAGCATATCGGTTTGGAACGCACAAATCAATTCGTACGATGTTAAACGAAGCTGTATCTACAGGCGCGCTTGTTACAAAAGATGTGTCTAAACCTCTATAGCGCCCGTATAAAGCATAAGATTAATTATGCGCACGTACGCGTGAAGACAATGCCAGTAATTCGTACAATTACATTTTCGCATTCACGCCAAAACACGGCGCAAATTAAAGGAATTTACGTTAAGCTAGAAAATGGCCCTGTAGGTACGCCGTGGTGTACTGACCTTACGTGGTCTGCAGAGTGCGACGACGTAGTTTTTTTTCAGGGCATCACCTCCGCTAAGAAATATACATGCACATTTAGCGGTAAAGCTGGACATGTTCCAAATCAATTGCACACTGTATATCATGTTTATTTTAATTCTGTTTGCAACACCGTGCACTGGAGAAAAAAAGACGCACCGTATTTGTATTGGGACAACATATGGTTTCGTGTGCAAGATAACAAATATGTGGATTTTTTGCACGACGATGCTGCGTTTGAGTTTATTGATAATTTGTTCATCCGTTATCAGTTAGACGTCACGCGTGAACTGCAAACAGACACGCAAAATGCCATTGCATTAATAAACACGTATCTGCCGAATTGCAACGCAACGTCTCAAAATATTTTTAATTTGTTAGACTTTGTCAAATCAAACCTGCTACTTGAAACAATCTCGTTGCCAGCCATGCTAAAATTAATACATGTACGTGGTTTTTGCAATTGGCCAATTCAATGGAAGGCCTACACTGATGCCGCTAAACCCATTTCAAAAGCAGAAAGTGCAAAATTTTACACACTTTTCTTCAAGAACGTCGCGTCGACAAACAAAGTGTGGCCATGATCTTACAACACAAATAAGACGACATTATACAACTTGGTGTTGATAATCGTATTTTATTCAAAAAAACAAACCTCTGCTCCAAAAATGTATTGTTTGAATTGCTATTTAAATAATACAAAAACATTATTGTTTCATTTTGGTTTTTTTTTACATCTTTACGCCATGTCAGTTATAAAACTTGCAACGGACGAGTTTATTTTAATTGCGTTGCAAGCGCGCAATGCGTTACCGACACGCGAATGGACACCAGCTTCATTATCCACATTAATAAATTGCAGTCTTGTAACTTGCACGTGCACGCCGCAAATATTTGACAATACTGATACTACAACGCTGGAAATGTTTTTGTATTTGTACATGTGCAACATAAAGAAGCATCATGCCCTTGACATTGCATTTGTATTGCGCGAAGCGCGCGAAAGTATTGAGACATACCTGCCTGTGCTTGCCGCAAACGCACATTGGTGGACACGAACAGACTGTCGTACATTAGACGGTTTGGTACACATGTTTATAACAATATGCTTGCCTTCCTTTTCAACGTTCATGATGGCCACGCGTGTGAACATGTTAAAACGAGATTTGCACACGTTGCATGTGCACGCAAAAACATGCAGGGAAACGTGCTGTGAGACCCAGTGTGGCATAGTTCATTGGACGTGCAGTCAGTACAAACGATACCAAAACAATATACATGGTTGCATGCAATGCAATCGTTCACGCATGTGCAATATCCACACAAAACAGTGTCAATTGTTGCTGTCAATTGCCAACGTGCCTGATGTTTTGCCGGCCCAATTTTTGCTATGCAAGCACGGCTGAACTGCTGTACGTGCCATTCGCAGCTGTAATAAATGCATACTGCGTGCAATTGGTCATGGTAAACCCTGGCGCACCCATTTGTTGTGGGGCCCCTGTAATGTCCCAAGCAGACAAATGAAGCGTATCTGTCAAGGAGCCTCTGCTGTCGGTCCCAAGTTTTTTAGCCCAGAGGTATTTACTGCACGCTTCGTCAACAGTGTCCAAATGCATGCTGTGTGCTATATTGTCAAACAATGCAGGCATTTTGCATTGCAATGCATTCACTTGCAATCTGTGCACTGAAGCCCCCCCCTCTAACAGCAGCTTTAAAGAACACCCGAGCATCATTGTTTTTGGATGAACAGCAATAAACGTTTGTGTTGCAGTGTGTGCGCATATTATAGACGGGTACTGTGCTGTAACTAATGGTTTTAAGCATGTAATACCACCTTGACCAAATTTCCAATCATGTCGAGCAAAATGAGGTGAAATTGTACTTAGAGGCTCGCTAAACGGATGTGATTGCCGTGTTGCTTCAATTACATCGGCATTTTTAAACATGGCCGGGCATCCGCCCGACGGCAAGAAAGGTGCCGTTGTCAAAATAGCAAAAACATGACCAGTGGGGGTGGCCGAGTCGCTGTTAAACAATGGATTAGCAGCTTTTGGCATAGCTTTGCATATAACGACAGCCGCCCCGGTGTAATAGTTGTACATAAACAGATGAAGCTGTTCCGCCAACTGCAGCAGTTCTGTTGAGGCATGCTCCGCATTTGGTAACGTTGTGTATGGTTGCGGACCAATTGATCGTAAAAATGCCTCGCATGCAACAACGGTCATGGCCATGTCATCGCAATCGCGATTTGTATCAAGCTTGTTGGAGCCGAGACTGCGATCGTCGCTGGTTTCTGGTTGGCTTGGATAATTCCCGGCAAAAGCGGTAAGTGCTGATGTTATTAATACACGGTATGCTTTAGAATTGTTGTCTGGTGTCAACAGCATGCTTATGTTTGCCGCCGTAAGCTGCACTGCGTATGCCACGGCTCGTACCCAATAAACTTGTGGCGTGAACGTTAATCGGCGTAATTGCGGCCATCCGCCGAGACCGCCGCTGCTGTGCAACTTTGTGTTGCTTACAAAATCACTCTGCATCATACTGGGTGCAATAAAACAATGTGTGTTACCGTGCAACACTATATTGTTTGTGTTCAAAAATGTCATAAACGCAGTGCGGCAATCTTGTATACGGTTGCACTGGTGTGTTTTCCATTCTTCGCTGCAGTCAGTCAATGTGTACTTGCTGACATACGACAGTTGTGTGCCGCCGCACGTTATTGTCGCTGGCTTCATTGTTCCCCCCCCAGATGCACGCATCATGAACGATTGAAAGGGAATCAGCCGACTTGCTGTTGATGATGTTTCCCAGTGCATGTAAGTCAGCAAAACAATGCTGCCGTTTGAACAATTTGTGATGACACCAGTATTATCCGTAATGATAGTGCAGTCATTGCACGTAGCCCATACAACACCCGCTTCCCCGTGTACAGTGTACGCTACATCATGATTGTCAACTGTTGCCACAGCCGCTTGCATAATTCCGCAACTTCACTGTTTGCGCGGAGACCTTGCCACGTGAACGTCGAGGGTGTCAATATCAGAGACACCGTGCCTGGGTACGGCACAAAATGTTCGGCTACTGATGTAGCCAATGCAACGCCATTTGGCTTATAATCAATAGTTAGTTTGGTTGGTGTAGCGGCGTGACCTCGTAACGACAACGTGTTTATTGAGCTTGGGTCGCATGCAACTTTAATGTATTTTGTGTTGTACGTATGCGTGTACAGTATTGCAGCAAACCGGGCAAGTCGCACTGGCGACCACAATTGGTTCACGTAGCATGCCACTGTAACACAAATTTCTTTTTTAAAGGGTGGCAACGGATCAAGCATTACAGCCCGCCTGTAAAACACGCCTACCAGAATGCCCACCGCACAATCTTTGTTGGTCACATCAACACGCATGTTGCCAGAATTGTACAGTGTAAACGTGTCGCGTACTACAAGGCATTGTACAATGCATGCTGTTTCGTAACGATTAATTACCGATAGTTTGAATTGCGTTGTTGACACGTCTGTTGCGCTTCGCACATGCAAAAAGCTGTCGCTTACGGCTTCGACAACAGCATCTGACACGATGCACAACGCAGATGCTACTGTATCAAGCGAAAATGACGAAGGCACAAATTGTGGTGGGTAAAAAATTCGTTTGTACATTAAGACCGTTTATTTGTTAATACTGCAACGTGTATTGGCTCATACGTACGTCCAACTTTTGTCACGCAGCAACACTGTTATTGCATATTCTACCGACAAACGGCCTATCTCTGTAAACGTGGTACTAAACATTGCATCTGGCACAGCCACTGACAACGATCGAGTAATTTTTTGCACAAGAACGTAATGGGACGGCGGTAAGCACGCTTCGGGAAACATCCATACAAACAACTTGCCGGCAGCTGATGTGTTGGCTTGAGTCACTATGTAGGCACGCACGCAAAGTGTGTATGCAGTTGATCCAACCCGTACAAATTGCGTCAAATGGTGTTGTTGCGTTGCACGAAGCGGGAAAACTAAAATGTTAATTGAATTCAGTGCCATCACAACATCAACGTCGACTGATTCTACCGCATATTCGGGCACGTGCACCGCATGCCCGTTTTCGTACATGTCCTGCAGCGTTGCTCGTTGTGGTTCGTCAAGGCGAATATGCCCCCCGTCTTTAATCATGGTAGTTCTGGCCAAAAACCGACAGATTTCAAGCAAAGGCAGTCCCAATGTTTTAAATGACGCGAGAACGGTGTCTACCCCATGCTGCGTTATGAACGGTATGCCTGGATAGTACACACTTAGCAACACGTCCATAACGCGCGCCCGCCCAAAAAGCAGCACCGTGCTTGCAATGTCTTTGGCATTTCGAGCAATGTATTTTTGCACCGACGTATGAATTGCTCCAGTGGTTGTTGTCCATGACGATGTCGCTGACACGTTAATACGCACAGTGTTATCTGATCGTTTTGCTTGCACATGGCATGCGTTTTCTGTTAAACACCCATCCGTGTTTAGTGTTGTTACATACGTTGAAGATTCCACACTGCGCAATGCCGAACATTTAAACACGTTGTCATAACTTAAAGTGTTGCACAGCGCTTCGAACAAAAGGGGGGTCGTTACGCTCAACGGACCAAACAAACCAGCGTGTATAATGGATTTTGTGCATGCGTGACGCAATTGTTCTGATTGCGTGCGCACAATGTGCAACATTCGTTTACACGTACGCATTAATTGAACAGACGATACAGCATCGGTATACATTACAATGTAATTAAGTATTTCATCGGGACAGCTCAACAAGCATGTAGTAATCATAGAATTTGATAATGGGCAATAATTTGTTTTTTTTGAGATTATGCTTGTTCATTAATTATTAAAAACAAAAACGAACTGTACGAAATAAGTTAAAACTCCCCATGTTCGTATGCCTGCGGAACACCGTGCAAGCCAATGTATTTGACGGGGTCGTCAAGAATGCCAAACTCGCCTGCGTTGCTTACTACTCGGCTGGTTCCCTCGTAAACAGTGCCGTCCGGAATCACTGCTCGGTTCGTAGTTTGCGGAAACATTGGCAATCTGTTTTTTAAAAATAAATCTATTAAGGCTTTAGCACATTCAAGTAATTGTTCTTGTCCGCCCCACGCTGTATCAAGTTTAGTTTTAAACGCTTCGGTTTTCTTTCGATCCGCGAAGACACTGGCTCTAAGTTGCATCTGACAAATCATTTGCTCGATAATGATGCCATGTTCAACTCGTGGTAAGGTATAATATGTACATTTGTTAATTCCCTCAACAAAAACATTTGGGAGAATCATTACAGCATCCGGTTGATACAAAGCCGCACCAAGGTAGCAGCGGAGTTGTACTCGCATACGTTCCTCTGTGGCGCTGGTTGATACACCCGTAAATGGATACCCAACAAGAAGTTGCCCCGTGCTATCACCTGGCGCCGCTAAAATAGCAGAAGACGCAATTACTTCTGCCACGCGAATCACCGTGTTCGCCGCAAATGGCTTCAAGCCGCCAGCTTCAATATCTGGGATTTGCATGAAACCTGTGTTGACTTGAACATGACTTTGAGTCAATGTTTCTACACATGATTCAGGGTTGTTGGCATTAAACGTAACAGTTGCTGCCATCGACCCAGCGTTTGACTCGAAATAGTTCCATACACGTACTGCCCTCGGTTTACACACGGCATTCTCGGGCATATCTAAAAGTGATGTTACTTGGCTCTTCCTTGTTAAATTGCCGGTGGCAGTTGCAAGGATGTATTGCAGAATGTCTGTCAACTTTGTTACAATGTTTAAAATTGCATCAATTTCAGTGTCTTTGTCTGGCTTTTTTGAATCACCTTTACCGTCGTAGTGAGCTTTCAGATCTGCAGCCCACTGACCAAAATTCGTTTGCAGTTGCGACAACGACGTTTTAATCGAACCCCTTACTAAGTTTGCGTTTTTATACTCGCCTTTTGCCATTTGAGTAATAATATAGGAGTACAATATTTTTTTCGTGTTGTCGCCGCTTACAACCTTATCATCGCCGGCGGCAGCTAGTGTACCACTATGCCCTAAAATAGCAGTCATTGGATCAGTGGCCCCGTCTGGCGGCAACATGTCTTTTACAAAGCAGGCAAACTTCTGCAGACCTGCAAACGCTTCTTTAAGATCAGAACTTGGATCAACTGTATACGCCGCTGCACAGCATGCAATAATTGCGCCTACCTTATCTAATGCAGATACGTTGGCGGCATCCTCACTATCAAGTTCTTTTCTGGCCAGTGCCTTTTCAAAAGCCGCTAGTACCGCATCAAGCTCAACACCTGAATCATAACCCGTTGGCGTTGGATCGTACTCTGCCACTGGAAGTACGGCGACTTCAGTACGAGTTGCAGTAATTTTAGTCGCTTTGCTCATTGCCTCAAATGAATCATCTACGTCGGCGCTATCAACGTTAAAATCTGCCCACGAGACGTTCTCTAAAAGGGTACGTGCATAGCTGCCATTAAATCCTTTTAATCCTTCTGTCACTTGACAAGCCGCTCTTTTAAGTTGGTTGCGAAATAATTGCATGTAGTCTGTATCCGTTAAGTCATTCTGAGCCGTTACAATTGCTTCCCCCAAAGATTTTTGCACCGTGTTTTGTAAGTAATTTCGACAACTAGCATGTTTCTTAAAAAACTCCTCGTTTTCTTGTGGTGGCCGTTGATGTTTGGTAATAACATATGACGTGTCTGATAAATTTGCAGATGCAAGGTCAATGGTCGGTGCAGCCGCACCGTTTGCATACGAAGGTGTAGGGTGGTGAACCAAAATACGCACGCCGCTGTTGGGGTCCGTGTACACGTTGTCTAATTCCATGTTGATTTTAGTGTTGTTTTGCAAGCCGGACACTTGATATTCCATTTTTTCTTTGCGAGCAATGGTAGTTAATTCTGGCACGCCGTGCGGAATAATCATGACAGACCCTTTTTGTTGTGCAATAGTGTACGCGGATGCATACTTGGCTGCGGCCAACAAATTGGCAATTGGAAATCGGTATTTGTTAATGGCACCAAAAATCTGTTTGGAATAGATTTGTTGTGCATGCGCTGCATACTTATTGGGTTCTACTGAATTTTGATATGACGGGCTTGATCTCATGATTGCGTCCATGATAAGAGTTCCTTCTGTCATAAGTGTATCGTATCCAATTTTGACCAATTGTTTTTCTAGCTCCCGTTTTTGGCAATCGACTTTCATGTTTAATTCTTCTTCGGCTTCGTCCGTTAAAAACAAATTGAGATTCATTTCAATGTCGCCACCGTATCGCACCAACGTAACTTCTCGAACATCTTCTTGAATAGCAACGGTGCGTGCCGGTGCCCGTTCTGGGACAATAGTGGCACCACCGCCCACACAAAACTTGCGCTTAATAATAATTTTTTCGTCTTTATGCACACCAACACCTAAAATTGCTTTAATTGGATCGTCAAACCCAGCAAGCCACAACCCAACTTTTTGGCTGACAACGGTAGCAGTTCCACCAATAGCATAGGGAATGCCGGTTGTGGAGTGCGGGGCACCCCGTCGCATATCCAGATTTACCGATGTAGCAGGCATCAACGTGGCAGTCGTTCCCAACGTCTCTCTGACCTTTGCGGAAAACGTGTCACGACGTTCCCCCACCGCAGTGGGGTATGGGCGAGTTTTGCTATGACTTGTATCATTTGTGATGTCAGTTGTAATCAAAGACATAGTGATCACACTATAAATAGTAATTGGCATATACGCTATTTAACGCAAAAGGGGCGACTGGCCATAACAAATTGAATGGCCGGGGACGTCTGCATTGTTGTGGCAATAATCAATGACAACGTTTTTGTTTTGACGTAACCTTTGTGACGCCGTTTGCACGCTGTTTGCAATTGTTGTATTGCATGCGCTTTCTCAGTGTCAGTAAATCGATACCAATCCGGGGAGTACGCAGCTACGCCGATTAAAGTTGTACCCCTAACAATCGATCGAACATTTTGTTTGGTGTACACGTTGGCTAATGTAAGTCCATGTTTGCGTGCGGCTTTGTTGACAACAGGTCCCCATTTATGAAAGGGGGGTACAGGCACATGGGGTTTAAGTCGTTTTTGTTTGCCTTGTTTTGCTGCAAATTTGAGGTTTGTTGCAACACGAGTCAGACGAGTAAACAAAGTTGCGCAAAAATACGCACGCGGAACGTCGTAAACAGCCACCCCGTCACTGCACAGTACTAAAACCATGGCCTTTATTTTGTCTGCAAACAATGGTTGCAACGCAATAGCACCATATGCTGCTTGAATACAGTGTCGCGAGCGTTCTGTGTTTGGCATTGATGGGGTGCACCGCATCATCGGTGTTCTGCGACATTGCAACTTGCAATATTCTTCGTATTTTTCCAACGGCATTTGACACGTTTTTAATTCAATGACAACTGGCGCAAATGGTTTTGATGTTTGAATTCCAACGCAATCAATTAATGTAGTCAATTTGTTGTCTGTTTGTACGCGATATTGACATTTCACTGGGTGAACACCGTTTGCATAAAGTGCCCTAACAGCCTTTGCTGCGTTTGATGAAACTGGTAATTGGCCTCGCACAACCGCCTGGAATTCCGAGTCAAATTGTCGTCCACGGCGCAATCCTGTTTGTGCAGCTGACCGTTTAAACTTTACTGGCGGAGTCACGGCTGGTTTTGCACCATTGTCGCCTACAAGTTCGTGTTTAATGAACGTCGTAATGCCGGTAGCTCCGGCAATTGATACCTTGGGCACAGCTGTAAGTGTATCAAGCACAACTCGCGATTGTCGTTTGTACATGCTGCAACACGAGCTTCAGTCAATAGCAAGTGGATGCAATACTACGTTAGCAGAAATAATAACGTATGCCAAAAACAGCAACAACAAGTTGTACTGTACACGGGCAGACTATGTAGCCGCTCACTCTAAAGAGTTCAAAAAAACAACAAACGCAGCGCTTGTAAAAGCAATTGAGATAGGCGGTAAGCGTTACAAGCAATTGCAGCAACACAACTTTATTATAAAACCAAAAGGCAACGGCAAATACTCAATTGGAAAACAAACCTACAAATTGAAGTCTACGGCTCTAGTCGACGCTTGCCGTTACTTGCAAACACCGCACAATCACAACGTCGATGTTGTCATGCAAGCTTTGCACTTAGTGTTCAAATGTAGCACTCAGGGCACGCGCAAGCATGTCACTGTTGCTTAGCGCCTTCTCGGGTTTTGCGCGTTTTGCAGTTGGTACATCCTCACTAATTGCAGGTGTTGATTGCGTTTTTGGAGTTTGCTGTTTCAACCGGGCCATCATCATAGATTGGTTGCAGCACATGACTGTACGAAGCGTTGCGGCTAACATTTTGTTTGGGTCATCGGACGCAAGTTCGCTGGACAACGCGTCAACGTTATCAAGACCACAATTTAGTTGTGCTTCGCGTGGTGTGTTCTCCATTAGCTGATGGATTTGAGAACGCAATAAAGCCACATCAACATTGGCCGATGCATGTTTAGCTTTTAATGCCAACTCGGCATCTTCTAGTTGTTTTTTAGTTGACACGCGTTGTTCGTTAGTTTGATCCAGTGATCGTTGCATTGCACTAAAATGCGCAGCAATAAGTTTGCCTGCCACTGGCGATTTTTCCAAGATAAGGGCCATGGCTTGTTCGGCCGTAAGGACTTGTGCAACTGCTGAGTCAACTTCCATGTTTGTGCGTGTGTTGCATACTGGCGCTTGCAGGCGTGCTTTATACGCTCGTGTTTGTAAAGCACACTTAGATATAAATTTGATGTCACACGATGGACGAGCCGGTGCACTCACAAGCGACATTTCCAGCGGGTGCGGGGTTTCATCTGGCAACATTACGTGTGTTAATGACACACTGCCAACTACTTTTGACTTCAACAACCATGTCAATCCTGGCAATGCGTCTAAATTTACGTACATTGTGCACCACGCCGACAAATCGTGTGCAACAAATGCGTCAATAACACGTCCGAGTACATGAGCTTCAACCGCCGGAATATGGTTCAGCGTGTCGACAATCTGTGAAGACGACGGGACGTTTTGGCTGCCAGACGCTATGATTGTATCAACAGCTGATGTGATACCGTGGTGTTCGTACGTCACTGGGCAACCATTTAATTTGGATATAATTATTTGAAGAAAGCTAAGATTAAGTTGATAATCAGCTGGCAACGTTTCCATAACACTATGACCGATGCACGGGTAAAACTGAGCAACAATATACATGTTCACAAAATTTATGGTGCTGACAATTCAGGTTATGTTGTACGCAATGAATTGTCGGATATGTTGTCGTTCACTGTAGAATCAATTCGATTAAACAAAAAGATTATTGCCAATTTGCAGTATCAGCAAGCACAAAATCAATACTGTCGGTGCGATTATTTTGACGTTTTAATCGAACTTGGTTTAAGCAAGCCGCGCCGGTAAAAAAATAAACCCACAAGTATTTATATGCTGTTGTATGTTTGAACGCAGCTTATATATGTCTAATTTTTTTAGGTTGATTTAAATCATGCGATGCACAAATACATCACGCAAGTACCAAACACCGACAAAGCACACGCAACAAATTCAATGCCGTACACCACAACGACCACTTAAACGACACCAGAAACCACCAAATGAGCAGCTTGATCGGTTGCCGTGCAATTTTTGCGCTGGATTTATGTCAGCAAATGCGTGCGGTTTCAGCGATCATGGGTCCATAACAAAATCGTCTGCTTTTTCAAAAAGCGTGCTGCACAAACGTACAGCAGCGTGGTATGCTAACCCAACATCGTTTAGTGACGATTGTGCTACTTTGTAAATGATCGCCGTCGTTTTAAATGCAGCTTTTGCCAAAGCAGGCAGTAACAGTGGTACAAGAAGCAAAGGCAGAGCCACTTCGAGCAAAATATACCCAATACCAATACCACTGCAAATCCACATTTCTTCTGTCTCCGGCGGTTCACTGCAACTGCTACTTTGATACATATCGGACGGATACGATGTCCAGCCCAACGCTGATTTAATGACTTTGTGTAAAACAGTGGGTTGCATTGCGCGAATAATTGGGCACGTATACTTATTAAACGTTTGTTTGGTGACAAAGGACATTATTTTAGGCATTGTGTTAAACTTAGGGCACGTAACTGCCAAGTTAGTTAGACCGTTAGCTACTTCTGCAGTTGAAAGCAAGTTGTATGCATGAAAATGAAAACTTGGTTTTTTACGATTGTGTACAAACAAGCGAATAACGTCTTTGACAACGTCAATAATAAGAATCATTGCATTTTCCATGGTCACAAAAATAGTTGTCAATGTGTCTACAATTACTGTGACAATTTCAAGATGATGTTGCAAAACCGGTATAATGCGTAAAAAACATGCGCGAACAACTACGGCCTGCAACCCGAGACCTATGCAAACTAACAGTACCAACCACGAACGTTTGACAGAGCGTATAATTGACAATGCCGCTGTTGACCACAGAGCAATAAACTGCGGCAAGAGATCATCGTCGTGTTTTTTTTCGGCAACCATTGGCCACAAACCTGTTTACAATTACAACGTATGAGTATATATACTTTATTGTGCACAAAACCTGAAGCATTTTAAAATCCGTTGTTACAATCACAATGTTGCTACAAATGAAGCAATTGCAATCACGTCTGTTTTGTTCAATCCAGTAAGTGTAAGTTGCATACTTTTGCCAGACAATGTTGATTTAGCGCCTAAACGTGGCGCAATTGTCTTTACTGTGTCAACTGGCGCTGCAACTGGTTCAACTTTACTGGCAGTGTCAATTTTTGCTTTTTTTGGTGCGTTTACTTCTGTTGCTGCTGCCTTCGTAGCTGTTCGTTTGGCTTTGGTTTTTTCTCGGCGCCGTAGTTTTACGCTCTCGTTCCGCTGTGCAATAATATGATTTGCATGTACAGTGGAGAGCATCATTTTGTCGTCAAAGATTGTTTGCCACAGTTTGGACACATGTGCTACATTTGGTACACCTTTCGACAAATTTGTGTTGAAAGCAAGGGATGTTTTAGCTAACTGGGCCGTGAAATTTATTTGTGGCGACATGGTTGCTACAACAACGCGATCGTCCTCAGCTGTTGTAAGGACAACACCGACATTGTCCTCTTTTTGATGGAACGCTCTGTACACATTGTTTGCGGTGTCTTCCACCGGAAAATAATCGTTTGCCGTTGGGGTGTTGGTTGCGTGCGTACGTTCATCCGACAGGCGGACAACTTCGATTTGTTCGCCCGTTGTTGTAATGTACGACAAAACTGCACTTTTGTCAGCAGGCACCGTTTCCGTTGTGGTGTCGGAATCAATGTCTTCAGACTCATCTGCCGAACTGCCCGAATCGTCCGCAATAGCAAAGTCGTTTATTTCTCGGTCTGTGTCTTGTGGCATGGTTTGCAGTGTTTTGTGAAAAGTTGCACGTTGCAACCAATTTGTGCAGACCGTTGTAAATTTGACAATAATAATTGTTTTTTAAAAGAAAAACATTGTTTTGTCCGATTTTCAAAAAAACCATTGCACGTTATTTGTGACTTTTATATATTTCCATTGCAGAATTAGATAAACTAGTGTTCGTAAATGCGCCATGCCAGTATTTTCGTACATGCCTATGCCTGTCGAAGGTTTTGAATCGCGCGATGATATTTGCATGGTGTTGTGTGCCATGCTTCCTGTTGATTTGACGCATCCAAACGGCACAACGGGGTCGTGGGCCAGCTGTTTCCGTACCCCGTCCGCAGTTCGGATGACAAATGCATTTTTATGGTTAATGGCTGCAGCTGATGCTGCTCTTGTAACTGTGTACATTGAAACGCTGCCGGATTACGATTTGCTCAACAGTGGCAACGTTGCAGTTGTACGATTTTACCGGTTGCTTGTGCCGTTAACAGAATCGGACACGCGTGCTATTATATTGCACATGGCCAACATGTTAGCAGAAACAGATGAACCTCCATCTGACCGGTCGGCAAAACGGCAGCGCGCTGCATCAAACGACAAACATGCATATGTAGAACGTGCAGCGTCGGGCGAGTCAATAGAGACCCACCCGTTGTCCAATACAAAGTTGGATTATCGTCTTATGAATTCCGAAAAAGCTTTTTTGCAGTATTTTGCAACGGCGACCGGGGGGGTGTTGCCGTATGTATCTGAAATTGATTTTACGTGTCCACCTATCGCTGTGAACAACATGCCCAACAGCGACGGCAGCGATGACGAAAGCGACAACGAAAGCGACAACGGTGAATCAGCGTCTGCTCACAATGCTGAACAATTCACCCAATGGTTTAACTTGCTGCCAAACAACAATATATTAAAATTGTTGGATTCGAGTATTCATTTTGATACAGGTACACCAAACCACCCCGGTATACACGCAGACCAACTTGACATTTCGCAATACTTTGACAACAACACGTTTCAATTTCCTAAAGTATGTGACGATCACAAGCTTGTTTTGGAAATTAGACACACTGCACCCTTTATGTGCAAAAGCCCAAACACGTTAATAGGTAATTTCTTGCTGCCTGGTGCAACGCTATGGTCAATGACCGCCGAAGAATTGTTAAAAAAAATTGAGCAGTGTGCGCAAATGCGGGGCATTAAGGTGCCCGAGGAATACTACGACATGTCACTGCATGATTTGCGTCATGCGTGGCGCAATGCCGGTGCATCCGGACAAGACATTACATATTTTGATCCTGTTGACATGGATCCTGTCGAAAACAGAGCCAGCGTTCTGTCTACTGATTCTGACCGCTTGTTGGCTCAGATTTATCCAGACATGGGTCATATGAAACATCGCATTAGCGACGTGGAATTTGAGTGCATGAAAACAGCATTAGCATCACATGCTATAACAGAAACCACTATGGCGTCGTGGCGAAGCAGCACATTAAAAAAAATATTAACATTTTGGGCTGGACAGCCACAAACAGGTTTTGTTAGGGCGTACTTCACAATACGCGTAGAGGCACTGGCTATTGCTGCACGGTTGCGTCGTCAACAAGATGCAATTACGCAAGACGCACGTCGGTATACAAAAATACACGCTGTAAACAATATGGATGCAACCAATTCACGCATCATGCTTAGTGCGGACTTGTTGCGCGGCCCATTGCATTTGACGCCACCGCAGGCTGCAACATGTTTTTTGATGTACATTACGTCCCACACCACTTACAAACCAGAAATTGGGGGGTTGCAAATTACAATTGTGCTTTGTGGTGGATATGGCACCGGCAAAAGCCACTCAATTGAGTGTGCGCACAACATGCTTCCGTCATCCTCGCGCGTCTCGCTTGACATGTCATCAAAAAAAGCTATAACCGCAAACAAAACACTGGGTGTTGTAAAAGTGGACGAATTTAAAATTGGGGTGCGCGGCGGGGTTGAGGAAATAAACCACCTAACGGCAATGGCTACGGGTACGTGCCATTACAACCGGTTTTTGTTGAACACAAACGACGGACAAAAATCAGAAAACATCTTAATTGTGTCTGACCAACGTGAAACAATATACACTGCATCAAACTCGCCTCTCGAACCCCGAGTAGAAGCTAGAGTTATTGCAATAACGCATTCGGGTTTGAAAATTGATGGTACGCCCGGCTCGGAAGAGCATGCCACATTGTCAAACACCAACCGTGATGTACAAGCAGCTTTGTTATTTTTTCAGAGTGTTTTTGCAGATCACACGCAATTGCACATGGTGCAACAATTGCTGCGATACAACATTGAAAAGGCATACTTTCCTCTGTGGTATGGGTTGGCAACTGCAGTAATGGGCAAAACGTTTGCCCCGCAACCACGTCAGATCAAATCGCTGGATTCAATTGCAACAGGTATAATGCACTTTCGATTAAAAGCAGAGTACGACGCAAAACAAATTATTGCTACAACTGCACCTACATTTGTAGAATACTGCATGGCTAATTGCGTTGTGTCTATGTTTGATTACACGTTGGCTTACCACATGCTGACCGTGAACACTAGCAAAGCATTGGAAGAATCCAGCGTGCTTGTTGCGCTAAAAGGAGCTATTCAACTTTCGGACAACGATGAAAAATTTATCACTTTTGGCGGCAACTATTTTGTTACCAACCTCCGCACACCGGCCGAAGTCATGGTTCGATGCAAAGGTAAGATGGCAAAGGCAAGTGGTTTAGTGTCGAGTGTGATGAAAAGTTTGCAGAGTTGTAACGGAAAGGGGGCCGAGCCCAGCGTCGTGGTCATCAACGTTCGCAGCAATCCGCACACTGGACAATATGCCATTTTGAAAACGCTTGCAAGCGAAACAAAGGACATTAACAACATGATGCCTGTACAGAAAAGCATTCTTGCTTTCTTAAAAGACGATGTCATCAACGAGGCTAACAAAGATGGCAAACCAATTATGTACAGCATCTCATTTGACGAGGAATGGGTTGTGTTTCACCGCAACGTGTACGACCGGTTGCTTCGGCCATATATGGCGGAATTACGCTATCAGAACGCTCCAACTTTAACAGCAACGCGTCATTCAAACGACGATTTTCGCAAAGGAATGTATTTGTTCGAAGCAGCCGGTGTCATGAAATTTAGAGTGCCAGATGCCCACCCAGACGACCTTGACGGTGAAGGTACCACCGTGTCAACATTTGCTGCAGGCAGGAAATCGGAACGTGCAATTCGCGGGGGGCCAATAGATGTTGGCCGTTTGATTCCTAACTATGCATCAGCCAGCGACGACGAAATTGCCGATGAGGAATGGCGAAAAGACCAATCAGCACAGCTTGGTGCTTCAAGAGTATTGCCGTCAATACCATATAAAACGGCAAAAATTGTTGCTAATTGCTTAATGGTCAACATTGCAGAACTTCAGGATGCCCTGGACAATTGCGACCGTGTAAAATATGGGGTTGATGTTGTTACAGACACAGAGGATGTTTTGCCGTGCGGAAAACTGTGTGATGCAGTTTTTGCTGTCAGCGGTGAATACAAACCGGGGGACACAATTTGTTTAGGGCCAAATCCTGTTTCTGCTGAAATGGCCACAACCTACACAGTAGCAGAATATCCAGACGATCAAATTACTGTTGTTAATCCGCGATACAGGCGCAGTTCTTACGCTGATGTGGACGGTGCTGCTACCAACGACGGTGTTTTAGAATTGCTTTTGCCAGCCAAAACAGCGCGTGTTTCGTTTAATCGATTTGATCATGCAAGTGATGGCGACGATCTCACATCACAGATTAGACGCAAGGTAGCTGTTTCTAATGGTGTTCCTGTAGCATTTTGCAAACAATAATCTTAACGCGTTTAAATTGTTTGTTTTATTTGTTTGGTATAACTAGTTACCCGTTGTTAGTAGCACGTATATGCCATTGTTGTAAATAGTTATACTAGAATGCGTACCTGGGTTCTGTTTATTGCTTTAATTAGTTGTGCATTTAACAATGTGTGTTTAGCTAACAGCGGCGACAGTGGAATGGTAGAGTCTCGTGAAAGACGTTCCAATCACAACGCTACGTTGCCCCCCCACGACACGCTGCACAATGTACACAACGCAACGCATTGGCGCGAAGAAATGTATGACATTTATGCAAAAGCCAACACAATGTTTAAAAACGCGGACTCTAATGAGGACGGTGTTGTTGTGTGGCCCGAACTAGAAGCGTATGTGTTTGCTGTTGCACATGAAGTTATGCATAATAATTGTACATTGTTTTAATCAAATGTGTGGTTATTTTAATATTATTTATGCATTTTGCATTTACAACACACCATGAACGCACACGCATCAATAGTGCACGATATTTTGCAATCTATTCTAATTAACAACACACCCGTAAACATTGTATCATTTGTAACTGCGTGCAAATTTCCGTCTAACAAAGCAACCGAGATAATCTCTAGCCTTCAAACGCACACATTGTTAAAACGCACTCAACGCGGCGCGTACAAGCATGTCTGGTGGCGAGCACTTGCCAAATTATGCGCGGCAGCTGCTGGCACGTTAATTGACCCGCTAGAATGGTCGTTGCAACACAACATTCCAGATTCGCGTGCTTTTTGCTTATATGCCCATTCAAGCTCTACATTGCATTTTTTTTCCAACGGTTGTGTTCGAGTGGCTACAGTGCACAATCTTGTTGACAAACAAGGCATCAGCAAAGTAATTAAAGCGCAAGGAACAGCAGGGGTGCTGCGATCCAGTATCCTACGAGAATACGACAATGCATATGACGATTTGCAAGAATTGATAAATACATGCATTGTGTATTGTGTTGGTAACAACGTGTGGCATTGTTCTGTCTTTGCAGCGTACCCTCAATTGAAGCCGTTTTGCGCTGTCGTGATGCAATGCGTTGCAACTGGGTTAAATTCTATTCGGCTTATAGGCAAACGCATGCAATGTGCTGACATTGACATTGAATTTGCAGTTGAAATATTAGTCAAACAAAAATGTGTGCAAGTTGTATTGCCGGGGCACGGGTTTGTGCGACTTGCATCAACTAGTCCATATACTTTCGAAGCGGATTCTCAAACATCGAGTCGCCCGCGGCGGCTTTCGAAAAAGCTGAAGATGCGTCGGAAGCAATGCTCCAGGCTGCTATAACTGCAAATGGATCGTTTGATTCGTGAAATTCTCCTTTGTGCATGTAACCAATGCGTGCTTCGTCAGATTCCCAAATGTTGTGCAAAATAGCAAGCGTTGGTGTACAAAAGGGCACGGTCAAAACAGCTGTATTCGATACTATGCGAACAGGCAAATTTGTCAACTCAATTGCAACAGCTGCCAGTATCGCAAATTGCTCGTGGGGTACCAGAGTATCCAGCAGTGTTTCAACTTTAGTCTGTACCAACGGTCGTATAACATGATTTGTGCCAGGACCAAACACACGGGCTGCGTTGACATACGGTGTTTCCCCGATGCACATGCCAGCGGTCAACCAGGCAGGAAGTTTCAGCATAATTATTGTGTGAATAAATAAATCATTTGTTGTCTTAAATTTGCAATCCAATGCAAATCCGTTCACTATTGCTTTAATTGTTTTCACTGCACACGCAGATTTGTCCACACATTTTATAAGGGGTGGCACGTTAACGCGGCACGCAAACACATACATGCTTGTGACATCTCGATTGTACGCGCAATGCAACACACGATAAGCCAACCTATTTAAGTCGGCATTAGACATTTCGTACACGTGTGTCCCGGGTGACATCATAATGTACGCGTCGGTGGTGGTTTTATGTCGCGCTCGCGCGGCAATTGTAACCACGTCATCTAAATAATACGGATTGTTTGCCAAGTGCACGCACAGCAGTTCTTCAATACCAGCAGCCGAGCAGGGTGTGTTGCAATACAACCATGCCACGTTTAGAGGCGGCAAAAGAGTTTCAAGGTTCATCGTGCCAATGCGGGCAACAATCACGTTTAACGTCTGCCGTGTCAATGATATGTTTGCGGGGGCCGCACTGGGTATGCCCAAATTGTTCTACAAACAACACAAAATGTAACGTGCACGGCTCTCGTTGCATTCAAACGCACAATTTGTGGTATACAACTATTTCAAGTATGACATCTTCCCGCATAGTGTGCCCGCGGGGGTGCGTAGCAACGTGTAAATGCAACACGCCTGGGCGGTTTGTAATAACAATGGGGTCGTTGGGTACATTTACGTCGTATGCCACAGCACGTGTTATGCTAACGCGCGCGGGGGGTGTTTCAACGGCTTGTGGATTGAGTGTAAAACCATCTAAAATTCCCTTTACACTGGAATTGCTATCTGAAATGCGACATTTGAAACACACATACAAACTGCAAGTGTCAGTATGCTGCAACGTGGGTGGCAGTAATGCAATTACAATGGTAACCCGCTCATCAATCCAATTTGGCAAATTGACATACTCGTTGTTTGCAACCAATGCTTTGGCAGTGAATACACGTGCATTTCTTGCAACTTTTTGGCCTAACGTCTGCATACAACACTGCCAATTAATTTTGCAAAACGACACAACGCAGTACACTGTATGTGCTACACGCCGACGCAATCGCCAGCATGTGCACACTTTAAACAAGGCATCAAGTACTGTATGGTTGACATTGCCTTTAAGCGAGGCCAACACATGCCCCCCGGGCTACGTACAATTGGACAATACATATCATTGTGTATGGTGTCAGCGTATTCATAGCACGTTGCACGATTATACGACATTGTGCGCACCAGATGCTACACACGTTTAATCATTTTCGCTGCAAATTATTGTATTGTTGTAAAAGGTATAAAACAAACGTATTATTAGATGTGCAACGCTGACCACGCGTCAATTGATGCATCAAAATGCCATTCCCCTGGATGACCATGACACGCAACAATATAAGTGTACGCAGTGCTGCCTATTTCCGTGATAGTACAATTATAAGTGTTGACAATTGCGTCTTCTTGCCACGTAATTTGCAATCGGTCGTTCACTTTCAACGTAGATACGCAGTAGTAAAACAACATACGACAACTGCGAACAATGTTGTCGCGGACACCGTTTGGATACCGTGTCGTCACTAATTGTACAAGTGTACGCACAACCACGGACAATCGAGATTCCCCTTTACTGCTGCAATGAGGCAACGAGGCCTTTACAAATGTATTCATTGCATGAAATGTTGTACACTTTTGATCGCGTAGAAATGTCAACGTGCAATCGTCTATGTTTGACAAAACGGTGTTAACAAACACTGTTTCGTGGTCAGCCATCGTGATAAATATGCTGAAATGCACAATATACAGATTGCTTGTACTGTTGTATATACTTTTATGTTATCCCACAAGTAATAAATATTTTAAGTATTTACAAAACAATTTACCTGTACAATTAATTGTTAATTTAGGTTAATATGGGAGTTTGCATTTCATACGTTGATTATCGTTGTCAAATGCGTACCTATGCTGCACTCAAATCAAATCGGTCGCTGCACAATGTACCACCGCCGTACTCAGACCTGCCAAACATTACCAAGCCCAAGCTAAAGAGGCCTGCAGCACTTCGAAACCAAAACGCTGACAAGATGTACAAGAAGCTACTTCTAAAACCTGTTACAGGGGGTGGAGAATCAGGCGAAAGCACAGCACCACCAAGAGGTAGTGATGAATTAGCACGACAACAAACCCCACCCGCATATGTTGCGAAACGAAAGGCTGCTGAGTTATAGTATTATTTTTGTGCTAGTGCACAGTAATACAAAACGTGTTGTTTTGCATAGAGAGACAACAACATCGTGGGGCCGCAATTGTGGACGACACGCTTACAGTAAAAGACGCAGCGGGAAAGAAACAACGTGCCAGTAAAAAATCCTTGTAGGTTTGTTTATTGCAAATTACTAATTCTGGTCATACCAACGTACAGTCCCCAAGGGGGTTAGGGTAATCTTAAGTCATGAAATGCCTACGACAGCGCCAGCATGATCACAATGTGCACGGTTAATTTAATTTGTGGATGCTGTTTAGAGATGAACTTGCACGGGCAGTTGCCGTCGCGGTTTCCGTGTGCAGTGTTTATACAAAAACTTTGTCTACGAAGGCGGCCCGACACCCGGTCGTGTTTCCCAGGTCACTAAAAAGGCCAGACTGCAGAATCAGGTGGCTCAGTGTTAATGTTACTTGCTGTGCATTGGTTAATTTCATCTCGAGGTATGGGCTCCCAAGTGGCCAGTCCAAAAGTTGGGCGGCTGTAGCTTTCGACAGGTCTTTTCTGACGCTCGTTAAAGGGGTGCCGTCGTTGCCGCGTGGCACAAACGCTGGGCACAACAGGTCTGGCGTTTGCAGGGCCGTGTCACTCATTCCTAAAAACAATTCATCAGACACTCGCATAGACTTAAATTTTTTAAACCTACCCCCAGAAGAGGTGCAATAATTAATGCTGAAGCGAGCTAAGCCACCAGGGGGGGGCACGCGCGGCGGCAAGAGACGCCACGATGGGTACATCGAAACTTCGACCGCATTACCGTCAATATTATTTTCCACCTCGACACCGCCCGTGGCAAAGACAGCTTTAAGGACAGTGATGCACAGAGTGCTCAGGGACCCGCTCACAGAGGCTTCAGCGCATGATACAGCTACGGCGTCTTGCACTTTGGCTGAAATAGTTTCAAACGTTGCCGTTATTTGAAGACCGTTAAGTCGTCGGTCTGCATTGTTCAGCCGTTCGATCAGCATGCGAAACGTCGCAAGCTTGTCTTTAACCGTGTCATACTTGAACGGTCGCTGCATATGATCACGAAACGCGGTCATTGCGGCATGGCTTTCGCCCAGCTCTGTCAAGACCTTAAACGCTGTATCCTCGGGGTTTAGACCCGTTTTCGCTTCACGGAAATCTGCTTCGTTTAGCCAGTCTAAACTATGGCCTTTGGCTTCAAGCTCATCCTCCAGATCGTCCATACTGTTATCGCAACATCTGTTTTATGTGGTATATACCACACCGTAGCCACCGCATGCATTGTGCATTGAATTGCGGTATTGCGGATTAAAAACAAAATCATATTCCATGTTTTATTTGCAAACGAGATGCGGTGGAAATGCAACACTTTTTATTAGCGTGTGGGTTTTATTCCATAAAATGTGCGGCAAATCTATCGCGTTGCCCAAAACTTTAATGTTTCCACCGCGCTTGCAAAATTCAGTGTGTGCTTTGCGCATTTCACGGTGCACTTTTACCGGGGCCGACAGTTTTAACCGATTACAGGCTTCAGCACGCACGATATCGTCCGTTTTAAATGTTTGTATTTTGGATAAAAACCATTGTGTTTGAATGCACTTTGCACATCTGTAAAAATTATTATGTGGATTTACACTGCCGCAATCTGCAGAGCCTACGCACGTGTATTTATGCGTCGGAAACGAATAATAATGCCACCCAGTATACTGACTTGCGAGTGACGCCATTTATTACAAAAAATCAAATCCCACAAGCACTTGTTGAAAAAATATATATATTGTTATATGTTTGATCATAGTTATACAAATTTTTTATCTACATGTCATATCACTTAAATCCAACAGTCACTCAGCATCTACTTCAATGCTCGCAGCACAATTTTGTTGTGGATACGCACAGCGATGGTGCACGCGAACGTGAATTGCAAACATCGTGTAAATTTGTTTTGCGTGGGTACGTCAAAAACGTATTGCGCGAATTTCACGCTGTTGCTGCTGTTGATTTTCCTCTGACCCCGTGGATTGTATACACGCTGGATATGCCTGGTTCGGACAACACACAATTGGTGCTTAATAAAATAGAACCACCGGTGAACTGCACTGTTCCAAAGCAATTGCTTGATTGGCTTAACCTTGCCGCGTGAGCCAAGTTTTCAGTCTCGATGAATACGCATGCGAATTGTACACCGCAAATGGTTGTCGTGAAAATGGCTGACGACAGAACGGGCAAGTGTTTGACAATCCCGTTGACCAATTTAATACAAGAGTTGACGCGCACCTTATGCACACTGGTTGCGAACAGCAGCTGGAAAAAGCCCCGACAAATGCAGTGTAATCGACACAACAAACTGCACACGATTGTATTCCAAATCGGATCATCGAAGCTTGTTGTCGTGTTAACATTGTGCGCCGTTGTGCTACTTTTTGTGTGCGTATTTTAATGAATCAATATTTTTTTTAATTAAAGTCTAATCAATGCGTTGTGTATTTACAATGCTACTATTACAGCGTAACCTACAATGAACGTTGAATTAATGAGGTCAGGCGATAGCGACGATGAAGTAGAAGTATATCCCGATTCGTTGACTGCAGACGACGTTGCGACAGATAGCAGCAAATCGCATTGGGGCATGTGTTTTGGGGCAACCGTCGTGTTTATTAGTTTTGTAGCTACGGGTGGATTTGCCGCTGGCACGATATACACTAAAAAAACAAGTGGTATAACACCAGCGTTATCACACTTAACACTTGCAAGCAACACATCCGCATCATTTTGTGAACAGCCTTGGGAAATGGCATGTGGTGGATTTGCTGACCAGTACTACAAATACGGGTCAACGTTTGGAATCTTTCAGCGTCGAGTAGATGCGCATTTGCAGCGGGTGTTAGACAACCAACATCGTCACAGTGTGCACGAATCTAAGGCAAGCGAATTTTATGCGTTGTGCTTAGATCAAAAAGCTAGTGTTTACACGCACAGGAATCAAACCGCGCACTGGTTTTGGCAACGCGGGTTTGTTGTAGAAAACGTGTCGTTTGGCCGCACTGTAAATCCGCTTAAAGAGTACGAAACGTTGCCGTACGTACAATTATACACCGACGGCAACTTTGAGTCCGCGTTGCCCCGCTATGTGCAAAGCTCAACGACAGACCATTGTGGCATGCTGTTGTTTAATACCTTGCAAACTGTAATGCAATTGAGCAGCATCACGTCGTTTATGGTGTATGGCAATTATGACGCATTTTGTCAATCTAATACATTGAATGCAACTGGCGAGCACACGACCGATGTTGTCTCCCGCACACCCGAAGCATGTTTGCGTCACACTAGTTTGTTTTGGCATGGGTACTTGTCTGTGTTGACACAATCGTTAATGCCGGCCACGCATGCAATTGAAGTGCAGTATGTGTTTGCAAAATTGCAAGCTGAGTACATGCATCAATTAAAACACATTCCAGTATTGCGTGACAAAATTGCGGCTATCACATGCGAAACATCGTATTCGGCACCTGTTGAATCGTATGCTTATCCAAACGCGTCATTTTACAATACTTATTTTGATTTGAGACGACAATTGTTTGAACGGCAAATTCACTCGACGTCTATAGATTCGGGGTGGCATATGGAGGCGAGCACGGTTAATGCATACTATAATTGTTTAACAAACAAGTTATATATCCTGCCAGCTATGGCCATGTACTTGTACGATTCATCAAAAAGTACGTCATTGTTGTACGGCAGGCTGGGGTTTATTATTGCACACGAAATTGCTCACTCTATAGAAACAAATGGCATTTTGTTTGACAAAACTGGTCGCTATACGGCAGGGGGAATATTGCCACAAGCAGATAAAGCCGCGCTTGATCATGATGCAAAATGCATAGAAAATGACTTTGAAACCAACGGACGAACACTAAACGAGGACATGGCAGATCACCTTGGAATTGCAATAGCCACTAGCGTGGTGTCACAATTGCCAGCAATGAGCACTGTTCGTATTTGTGCACCAGATTGTTTAGAACTTAATGCTATGGCCCAGTTTTACATGTACTTTTCGCAAACATTCTGCAATGCTAAAAATGCTACAGACGATGTCGCTGACGTGCATTCGCCGGGGCACATTCGTGTTATGCACGCCTTAACTCAAACTCATGCCGGCAATGCATTTGGATGCACACAACATGTTGCACCACAGTGTACTATTTATAACATATAATTGCCGATGTTTATTCACGGTGTTAGGGGATACAATGACGCGGCCACGCATAACTGTATATACCGGGGGGGTAAGTTTAATTCCGACTTATTTGTAGAACAACGACGCTGCGCTGTAACAATTGCCAATTTATATGTTTTATCGTATTTTTATTTTAAAATGATTGTAATGGATATGTATCCCCCAAGCAAGAATATGCCTTGCGCATTGTTTTAAATGTATTTGGTACCATGCCTTTTATTTGTACCGTAACGTGTTTTGCTGTATTAATGTTAAGAGTTGAATCTACCACACACTCAAAATACTCGTTGCTGCTTGTTGGTGGTGTCTCATTAATATATGGGTAACCTTCGGCATTTTCACCGTAAACAAAAAAAAAGTTTTGGTTTCCAGCTGTAATTATTTTAGCTACACTAGCATCTTTACATTTTGCAACAATGTACAACGGCCGTTGAACACCAAAATTCATACTATGATCGTGTGTTGCTAGAAAATAATAATGTATATACTTGCAATAGCAATATAAGCATTACGGCGTATGGACATTGAACGTGTAGATATATTTTTGTTGTTACCATTGTGGTGTGATCAAGTGTGGATTTACAGCCATGGATGCCGTCTCTACCGAACCTCAACAATTTGTCACACGCAGTCAGGCCAAAACTTCGGTCAAAACATTTGTGACCAATGTAACTGCACCGCCAACGCCAGAACCACAGCAAATTGCACAACTTCAGACATCAGGAACAAGCAGCAATCTTGCACAAACTGCAGAGAAACCAACGGCAAATAATTTAATATTTTAATTAAGCTCCTGGTTCACAATTGCTTTTACTACTTGCATATCTTTTTGTTGCAACGTTTGTGACCCCCTGCTAACCGCCACGGCATTGCTGTAGCGCAGCCTTTCTACCATAAAAGCCTCAGCTGCTTCCCGTAAAACATTTACAACATTTGCAGATGCCCGATACTCCCCCTTTAATTGATCGCGAAGAATGTTATTGATCACTGTATGAGGAATGAGTGGTTTGGTTGTTTTTTGCAGTCGTCGTATGTCGCGAAGAACCACGGTGCCTGGTTTCCACCGTCTAGGTTTCCTTGCCTTGCGATCATGGGCCGGAATAACAGGAACAACAGACGGACGGGGCATGACAAGTAGTATGCAATGTTAGAATCCGTTTTGTTTATACGAATACAGTGTATATATCGCAGTTAATGAGATGCTGTTGTGTCACAATTATCAACGCGCGGTAGCTATTGTCGTGTTTGTTGGGCAAATAAACAATTATTTTTAAATTACGCACTTGTATCAGCATGACCTATAGCAAACGATAGCACAAAATAAATTATTCCACTTGCACAAATGTACAACGGTAACAAGTGCAAAAGATCAGGCAACACAAATAACGGGGTTGACCCCGCGTCGATTAATAAGTGCTCGCATTCCACGGAAAGATTGTTCATGTTTACACATTGTTGTATTGCAAGTAGTTGTTAGCGTATATACGATCACAAATATGAGCAGAAACAAATATGTTTATGTTATACAACCGGGCAAACAACTGCCCAGTAGAGCCCATGCTAATGCCTGATAACAACTGTTTTTTGGCCGACCAAGTAAAGACAAACGCGTACGCCCCTTCTTTTTTGGTTGACTCCGTTCGACACGTTGCATATCACAATTGTCTACAAGAACCACGCACAAATGCTGTTATGTTGCAGTCGTTGTTTAATGAATGTTATGCGCCTAAACGTATGACGTTGTATCACACATTTGATTCGTGGCAAGACATTGGACAATTTTCAATGGGAAAATATTGCACGACGTTGCCGTTTCAGCACTCTTTGCCCAATGTCACACAAAAGTGCGCCAGTGGCAGTGTTGTTGTTTGCATAGACGTGCAAGCGAATACACCAGGCATTATTACGATTGGCGACATTTCTCTTATCAATAACACAAACGTGTTTGTGCCGTCGTCAAGACATTGTATGGACAACGTGTATATTGTCGTGGGGGCATTATCATCTGAACAGGCACGTACATCGGGTGAACATCAACGTGATGCTGACGAGAACGACAAAACATCATCAATTAGACATGATACCACTAAAAGACCACTGTCGTATCCGCCCAACCTAGGGGTATCTTCACACAATAACCTAAACCCAGTGCCACCTGCTTTCAGCAGCAAATCAACCAAACGTACGCCGGTTTCTGACGAGCCCCAAAGACCACCGTCATATCCGCCCAACCTAGAGGTATCAAACAATAACCTAAACCCAGCGTTACCTGCAAGCAGCGAACCAACCAAACAGGCACATACGCCGGTTTCTGACGAGCCCCAAAGACCACCGCCACATTCGCCCAACTTAGGGGAATCTTCAACCAATACCCCAACCCCGGCGCCATCGGCGCTGCCTGCGCCATCGGCGCCGCTTGAGCCACTTAAAGCTGGTACTCACAGCAATTCAAATGAGACCGGCAATGCAGACCCGCCGCCTGAATATTCACAATCCGCACAGCAACCGAAATTGCTGGCACCCGGTGATGAAAAAATTATAGCTCAAATAAAACAATGTTGGGTAACAATTCCAAGATTAATCCAAAAACGTATATTGCAAGTTGAAAACGCACAAAGCGTATAATGTGTATTCTTATTACGTCCGATGGCCGCATTTGCACTGATGTTTTGTGGCGTGATGCATACACAGTGCCAACGGATCATGTTGTGTACTTTAAAGGCGACAATGAGCTAGAAACAGTCGTTTGCGCGGTTACGGACACCATGCTGCAATCTATTCAACGGTTGCACCCACAAAGCACCATGTTAAGTTTACTAAAAGTGAACACCAACGTTAACGTTGTGGCAACACATATATTTAACGCTTTTGATGACTCGACTCCAATCACATGGAAAGGCCACGTTGTTGTTGGAACTCTAAACAGTAACCATGAAATTACACACGGACGCAATCTGGGTCCATTTGTAAATGATTTTTTGTATTAACATTTTTTGTTTTTTATTTTTCCTAAAGTAGCGGCTATATACTTTTTTGATTGCCCTATTCCTGTTAACCACCCTTGTACTTCACGTTCATTCTGTTTATGGCTCAGTTCTTTGGTTTCCACCAAATTAGATGGTGTTGGGTCCGATACAGCTAAATCCACAAATCTACCTCTTTTTCTTGGTGGATCATATGGATAATTTGCGTCATATGCACCTTTGTACAGCATGGCTAAGTGTGATTCAGTCGTTGTATATAATTGTTCGTCTATTTCATTAAATACTTCACATTGTTGTAGCACGTTTGTTGTAATGTTTGCAAAATACGAGTCTGCTGAATCTCCGTGTACATTAGCGTACAGCTCACTTGCAGTTTGGGTGCTATCTCTGCATACGCCTTTAATTATGTCGCATGCACACATACAAAACAACACAAATGTACTTAAATGCAAACCGAATACTGAATTTTGCCCATACGTATCAAATGTGTGTCCAAAGTAGGTAACAGACGTTTTAGGCCAAATAACCACTGGAATTGTAACGCCGTACGGAAAACAAGCAATGTCTAAATTAAATGTCGTTTTGTCAAGCACCGCATCTATGTCCAGCAAGCACACTTTTGTATCGCGGTAGTATCCAAAATTGTGCAATTTGCAATCTAAAAACCACAATTCATATTGTTGCAACAATTGTTGAATTGTGAACAAGTTTTTTACTATTGTACTTATATTTTCGGTTTTAATTAGCTTATTGGCAACAGCGTTATGCAAATCTGTATATTCCCCCATGCAACAAATTGCTGCACGAAATGTGGTTTTATTATGAAATCTGGGCAAAAACTCTGCGCATGTGGGCCAAATTGAACGCGGTGTTTTCTGAATTATGGTATTTGCGTGGTCAAAATTATATTCGATTTGTGATGAATATGTTTTGATTACCACCGTGTGCTCTTTTTCTTTCGTGTGCCCTTTTTCTTTGTGCATAAAAACAGCTTTGTAAATGTTTCCCCGTGGGACGTCTAAAGCATCGAACTTTAAAGCCTTATCTTGAATGTCTCTAAATAAGTTTCTGGTGTCATTTTGTTCAAATAATGTTGACAAATACGAAGGCCCGGCCATGGTGTTATTCTGCCTTTACATGATAGTATATACAATGTTAATATATTGCAAACCCCGTTGCAGTACCACCGGGGGGGGGACGTTTATGCGATGCACCAGTATAAAATACTGACTCTTCCCACGCATTGGCACATTCCCCAATTTGATTAGTTATTGTTGTGTGATTGTACTCACATTTTCTGATGTTTTGAATCCAAGACAAAATACCGTTTCTTGCAGACGTGTTTGTACACAAAAATGTTACCCACGTGTCAATAAACATTTGTTGAAATGTTGCAATGCACACTTTATATTCAATTGCATCATCGCGGCAGTCATTTTGCTCTTGTTGAAGTGCGTTAAAAAACGCATCGTCTAATCCTGCTTGATGGCCTGGATATTCAAGTTTTGCTCTAAAAAACAATTCATTTAACACATTCTTGTTTTTTATTGGCGATTTAACGCTTGATATTGTAGGTGTACGTTCCTTGACATTTGCACGTCTGCACAACAGTTCAAATGTATGCAAAGCAATGCTATTTGACTTTGAACGCAACGCACGTTTAAATTCTGCACATTGTGCACGTACATTGCGTATGTTAAACTGGCAAAGATGACGCCTAAAATTATTTGCCGTACATGCATTTGTAACTATAGTTTCAAATGACACACCAGAACCAAAAGACTTGATTATTTTTGTGCTTGCAGTTGTTTTTGATTTAGCTGCATATGCAACTTCCGAATCTACAAAGTGTTTTAGAAGTTTTTCAATCGTTGTGTTGCTTTGTGCAGCTGTAAAATAAAAATCTTGACTTACATCCATCGTATCATCATCGTTTTTTAATTTATGTCTCTTGGCTCCCTTTTTCTTCATTTCGGCTTCTATTTGCTTCGCTTTGTCTTTTGCCTTCGCTTCGTCTTCTTCTTCTGCCTTTTTTTGGGTTAGGGTTACTTTTTCTTTCAATTGGGGTAAGGTTAGTTCGGTCGCCCTTTGATTTATGTGTCTTGGATTCCCTTTTTTTTTGTTTTTTTTTTGGTTTTGTTTTTTTCCTGTGGGCATAGTCATACTTGTTAAAAGAGTGTATGTTTTTTTGCTTAACCGTTCTTGCATTGTTTGCACGTTTATATGTATTATAAAAATTAGTTTTAATTGCGGTTTTTAGCCAAATCGCGCAAACATCGAACAACAGCCTCTTTGTTATTAACAACATTGCGTTGAAGGATACACTCAATTGCAGAGCCTACGACAGTATCGTCTACGTGTGACGGTAAATCGAACACCTTGCGCCGTAAATCAGGCGTTGTTGCCATTAAACGAACAAATGGTGCGTAATCCATACTGTCTGCTCGTTCCTGATTGCATTGCACGCACGCCAAACGAATTTGATAACGATTGCTCGGTGTGCTTTGCGAATGAGGAATTAAATGTTCTCGTGTCAACCATGGTGCTTTATCGTTAGAACGGTGACAATACGCACATTTGTTGTGATATAATGCGTTTATTATAGACGGGATTCGTACGTACACTTGTGTACAGCTTTGACATTTGGCTTTGTTTCCCATCGACACTTGTCGGGTGGTAAAACACGACGTGGGTAAATCTTGACTGCACATGTAACATTGAATATGTGTTTGTTCTTCTAGTTCTGATTGTACAAGTGGTGCACCGTTTGTTACATATGACTCTAAGATTGATGCAACAGCATCAAACACGGTTGTTGTTGCATCAACAACGCCGCATGCAATGTCGCATACACAACATCCTACAATTGACATAGCCCGTGAAATACGTCCATGCGCTTGTGCAAATAGTACAACAACGGTTATTTAATTAACAATAACGATTTATTGTTGAAATATTAGTATTGTGCAATTAAACTTATGTCACAAATGTTACTGCGATGGGCTTGGGAATACCAAAAACAAAACGAGATGTCGTTATGGCAAATGCCCGTGCATTAGAAAAGCAGCGCGGTGGCAGGCGGTTTGCTGCAGCAGATGGCGTAGTTCGTCGCCAACTTGCAGAATCACCCAGCGTACGTCACATTGTGTGGCCTGGTGCTGGTCATCATGCAATTGGCGATGCGCCCGCATTAATACGAAGCAATGCTACTGGATTAATTATACCGTTTGTACACGACACGCTGTTGTGCCCCGCTAACACGGCGCGCACCGCGATGGGCCGTTCGGCCGTACAGGTGTCGACTTCGGTTTTGACGCACATGCTTGAAAGCAACCCCCTATTTGTCGATATATATTTTGATCTTGCAAACAGGCAACGTTACCCACCGCAGCGCGAAGCCGTGGCCGTTCAGCGCCAAGCGCGCTGCAAGTCCGACAATAGCGTTATAGCAACGTTGGTAAAGCAGTTTAACTGTGCGTCAGTAACTGACGTAATTGCGCTGGACGTTGGACATATGCCGCTGTTAGAATCCAAGTTTATTGATTGGGCTGCAGTATTTAATGTACCCGCGTTAAAATCGTGGGCATGGCTGGTGTTTCAAAATGCGCTGCGGGTTGCGGCAGTGCGTGCAATTGCCAAATTAAAACACAACAATGTTACATGCCGCATTTGGTGCACGGACGGCGCAACGTTGCACACTATTACTAAAGCATCGTCCGCAACAAGCATTGTGCACCCCGAAACAGATTTTGGCGAGGCTGATTTGCGAGTTTTTTTTAGTGCTGCGCAAGCAAGTATCAATGGTGCGCACGTGGTAATCCATACTATTGACACTGATTTTATGGTTATGGCATTGGCGGCAGTGTGGTTTTTGCCTGTAACAACGGTGTTGCTGCGACTTAAACTTGACGTGTACAACGTGCGCGACATTATTAATCTTGCTGGCACAACAAAAACAGACAGATTAAATGCTGCATTTTGGATGTTGTCATTGGGGTCTGATTATTCAAACCCACTGACAAACAACGGGTTTATGTCAAAAGAATTGTGTTCTTTTATTACCAGCAACTGCAGTGGGCCGTACACTTTAACATCAAGCACTGTGGCAACTTTTACTGCGGCACATGCCCTGGAAATATTGCGATCTGCTAAACGAGTGAAAAAAAAAAAGGCCCCACCCAAAGAATTAATTGTAACGTTGCACGACATGCATTTTTGCGTACAATATTACGGGTTTTTGTTTGATACATCGACGACAGCGTACCCAAAGACGCCAGACAACACTCTTGAAGCTCATCAGTGCCAGCTTCTTCCGACTGCTCTTTGACAAATGTTATGTTTGTCTGCTGCCGCTGCCACGCGATTTTTCAAAATTATCGTTAAAATGTCCAACAGCCGTAAAAACGTCATCAAGCAAATACGTAAGGCGTGCTTTGTACGCCCGGCGCAGATATGTGCCCGCCTGGGCTATTTTTTGTGGATTGTACGCATTTGGCACCGCATTGTTGAAGCATTGTTGCAACAAATGGTCGGCAGCCAATGTGTGATTTACAAAAGCAAACGTAACATCAGTATTGTATATCTTGGCGCGGCATTTATAATACATTGTCTCTGTGCAATTCTTTAAACCGTACACCAGCTCGTGCCTCGCATCGTTTGCCGTATACCACAAAACCGATGTGTTTGAACAATTAAATGGCTCAGGCGTCTGCAACACAACATCGTTGACACGTTGTGCTAAAGTATCTGTTGATGTTTTGTGTTGTGTGTTGGTTTGCATAGAATACAATGTCTGAAGTGCCAAAATAGCATTAGAATATACAGAAGCCATAGTTGCTATTTTATAATACTGCTTTGTGTATATATGTTTGTGCGTGCAACAACAATTTTTAGATGTATACGACGCTGTATAAAGCAATTGTTGTCCCGTTTAATAAACATGTCTTTCCAAAAACTTGCTTTGAGCGACCCCGAGCAGGCTGCCCACGACACGCGTGAGCAAAATGAAATCGCGGCCAGGACTACAATAAAAATGTAAAATAAAACCAAACCCACAAGTAGGTAACAATATGCGATTATTATAAGTGTATGTAAATATTATCCTTAGAAAGTTTAATGTCGGAAATCGCAACCAATGAATGTGTGCGTCGACAATCGTCACATTTGTTAGGGCAATTAGCATACCAGTGCAGTGATGTTGTATGGCTTATTTTTCAGTGTTATGCAAATCCATGGGACGTGTTTACTTGCATACTGCAACTAAAACGTGTCAGAAACACTGGTGTGCAAGCTTTTCTTGCTTGCATTGGTGAAACGCAATTTATGGCTCATATTTTGCACCCAAAGTGGTCTCGACGATTTAAGTTGCAATTCGGCGTAGACCGTTTGTGCGTAGACGCGGATCTTGCGGCAAAGGCTCGTGCGCGTGATGCGGCCCAGCATTTGTCACCCATTTGCTCGAAAATTCGTGTCTGTGACACATTTCGTGACAACAGCTTGCGTTTAACACCGGAGACGCACGCAATTTTAAAACACGATCACGCAATAAGTGATTGTGGACGACACAATCGCACGTACTTTGCACACTTTGACAGTGCGTCCAGTCGATTGGTAACAACAGACATTTTGCCGTACACTGATTTGTCGTCTGTAAAATTAGCGCTTGCGCAACTTACAGCGTGCACGTTGGATTTACGTCAAGTGTACGTGAACGCTAACTGGACAAAATATTCGTTTAACCTTTGCGAAAACATGCAATCTTTAACGTTGCAATTTGCAAACATACCAGAATTTCCCAACTCAAGCGACGGGGAAATTCTTCAGCCAAAACACGTCGAATTTAACATGCTGGAAAGGTGTTGCAACATTGAATTGGAATGCACAATATCAAGTAAAACCGTTGCTACGATGCCAACGTTTTTTGGTCAGCAACTGCCCGTATCTGTGCGCAACGTCCGCATTACCAACATGGTCATTGCGGGTGACATCTTTTCCAAAGACGCCCCAGGCGAAGCATATTTATATCGCTGTGTGTTCAGTGAGATAAGTATAATATCGGCAACATCGTTTCACGTGCAATCGAGCAACTACACTAAAATACCCCCACAATGGGCAAAACATATGCCCGCGGTAATCAAACTTGCATTGCCCTTGGCAAAAAAGGTATCGTTACGTGGTGCAGCAGTCATGCCGTACATTTCAATTGGAACAACCCTGTTTGCAAATGTTGGCCATCATGTGCAAGAACTGTGGTTGGGGTTTGCTCTCGTTTCGCAAGCGTTTGTAGACTTGTGCTGCAGTAATGGTACAATTTCCAAATTAACCATTCATTGTTGCACGCTGCATGATCCAAGTCAACGTATACGTTGTGTTGCCAGTACAGTGCGTTACTTAAATGTTACGGGCAATTTTGACAATGCTGCAATCTGCTCGTGTCCAATTGATATTGCCGCCGTGCTTTCTACCGCCACAGCAACCCGAAACACAACAATACGTAATGACAATGCAGCCTGTACTACTGTTGCGTCCCGAACGACGTGCATTGGATTCAGAACTCATCTGCACAAATTGCATTTTGCCGAACGAGCAACGTTTACAAACATTGTACATTTGCACAGCATAAGCGGTAATGTTGTTATTGACGCTGCGACAGCCGTGCACATGGAAAGCAACACCACAATTTCAGTTGACTACGTGGAAACGTTAACAGTGCCAAACATATCTACCGATGCAATTATGGGGGTGCAATACTTGCAAGCATGTTTTACATCATCTTCGATCACGTTGATGCTGAAACGGTTAAATGGACTTTTAAAACATTCTGGTATAGTTTTCCGTGGCTATTTTCTAGCACTCCGTGCTGCAGCGCTTAGTGTGCACAACAACACTTGCATTGTGGAGGCACTGCGACCGCACAACAATCGTGGGCCGTTTGATGCCTGTTTGCACGCTATGTTCGGGCCAGTCTGGGCAGTGACACACCCGGTGCTCGATCTGCTGCGCGTTAGCAATATAAACCATATGCACCGCAAATTGTGCGTGTACATTACGGAATACGATTGGCCTGGGCGTCGGTACAATGCAATGTTGCCGTGGTTAACGGAAACGTACCTCAAATGTTACAATTTAAGCAGGCAGCACAATTTATAATACAATAAACGGTTAAATACACATGTCGGCAAACGATGCTCGGAAAGTAATCTCACCCGTAGGTCTGGCTGTAAACGGGTACCCAGAGCGGAACAGTTCATTCACTACATGTGATGCCACGGTACGCGGATTGAGCGTGTCCGGGGAAAATGTCACGTCGTCTTCTGCAACGTGTACCGACTTTAACAATATATTGAGAGAATAAAAAAAGGAAGGCCCTGTCCGGTACCAACCTTTATAGTTCTTTTTTGCAATGTAGGTCTTAATTGTTGCTAGCTGGTCTGTAAACGTCTTGACACACTTTGCATTGGTTTCTCTGGCTTGTACTTCGGGTGTTAGTTCACGTTCTTTTTCAGACAGCTGTCGTGTCGGAATTTTGACTGTAAGACCGCCGGGTACATACGCAATAAGTCCCATAAGATTCCATGTCATTTCGTACGCGCTGTCGGTTTGCTTGAAGTCATATGTGGCATACTGTTCATGCGCAGCGATGGCAACATAAGTTCTACCATCGGTAAAGGTGTGTGATGTAAAGTTCTTTACGGTGCGTTCAGGGCTGAGCCCCACGATAAACGCACCGTACAATTGGAACAAGTTGGCGACAAACTTACTCGAGTCTTCCACCACCGTGTCAACAATGATGTCTTTGACTTGATTCGGACTTGGAGATCGCTGTGCTTCAAGAAGTGTTCGTTGACGGGCAAGCTCAATTTGTGCTGCTTTAATCGGTGCTATTTGTCGTGTTCGTTGACGGGCAAGCTCAATTTGTGCTGCTTTAAGCGGTGCTATTTGTCTTGCATACGTTGCACGTACAAGTGCCTCTTTAGCAGCCCCCGCATCAAATTGCGATGCGTTTTCGTCCAAAGGTTTGCGTAGGTTCCTGTTTCCAACTTTAAGTATACCATTAGTGTTGTCAGACCGGTTAGTTGCCTTTTTGATATGCGAGCACAGTATATCAAGGCGGTTGGCCGGGTTTGAGTCGAACAAGATTGTGTGCATGGTGGCATCTAGGTTTTCATGAACTTTTTTTGGAGATGTTGCTGTTTTGTCCACAGAGCCGTAATTTAGCTGGTCAGGGTACGAAAGAAAGTTTGACATTTCCGATTTCTCATCGTCATTTAGGTGTGTATATTTAGCATCTGGTCGCGTCCATTCAGGGTGTGAAGTATCTTGGTTAGGATTCGTACGCATAACTCGACCATTTTCATCCGTATAGTAAGACTCTTGGTTCGACGATGAGCCCGATGAGCCAAACAAATTCGCATAAGGGGACGCTTTTGCGGAAGAAACTGCGGACTCGCCATCGGACGAGTCATCGGAGTCATACTCATGCTCATAGAATTTCTCTAAATTACTTTTTTTTTCATTGGACGAGTTAGGTGACGCTTTTGCGTCCAAAGTGGCAGGAACTGCGGACTCGCCGAACCAAGAAACGTCTGGATCTACAGCAGAACTAGAGGCCCCGAGCACGCCCGTTGGTTGTTGACGCGGAAATGCCATGCTTTTTATGATGTGTAACCAGCGCGCTTATACAGTAAATGCAATACCGCGTGCTCATTACATAGACAGGCCGTATATTACAATAAACCTTTTATTATAAAGTAGCACACTTTGTATATAGGCGCACATAGGCGTACGTATGATAGACAAATATAATGTCCTTCGACGACAGCTCTTTCAAAACAGCAAGACGTACAATTGCTCCTAAACCAATAATATTATCGCCGGAACAGCAGTTGTGGAACGCGCTTGAGAAGATAGAATCCGAAACAGTAGAACGTGGCTCTAATAGGTCAGCCAATCAAATTAATGGGCTGAAGATTAACAAGCAGATTCAATTGATCATTAGAACGTTTTTGAAAGACGCAACGTCGATAGATGGCACCACGTCAAAAATGGTTGAGGATTTACCCATACAGACAGTGGAGTTGCACACCATTCCATCTGGCACAGAAGAGCAGGATTGGCATTACGATGTACCAGAGGGTACAGGCCCATACTATACGGGGATCATACCAGTAACAAATCACTGGGGAACCATGTTTTCACTAACTCAAGGAACATCGCAATCTGGCTGGGTCGTGCAAACAAAGCAACCCACACTTCACAGCGGCACGACTGTTCATTGTGGCCCATCTAACAAAACATTAGAGGTCCGTCGCATGATTGCAGTGGTATTTTCTAATGCCTCAGACCCAAACAGTTTTTAGGCCTCAGAACCTTTACTGCAATAAGTATAATGGTAAACTGTTTTCTTATTGCCTTTTAAATTTTGAATGGCATAAATCATAAAAGTACCTGGTTTGCGACCCTGTTTAAGACAAAATCAATTCCATCGCATTTCACCCTCGGTCATATTAGTGCTAACTTTTTAAGAATTCAGCCCAACTCTCAGAATATGGACCCCAGTAATCTGTGTGTTGCCGTGCTCTTCCTTTGCCTCTGTCATACCAAAAAGGGCACGGTACTGTTTTTCCCAGCCGAGTTAAAAAATTACCCACTTTGCTTTTTGCTTTATACTCGTTACTATATTACAATAATCTCAGCAAGTAAATGTACATGGAACAATGTATTCTTTACCGCAGACGCGCTGCATATATAGACAGTGCTTACGCCATTGAGGTTATAAACTGTACTTTTTTATTGTTAGTAACGCGTTAAACGTGCGCGTGGGCCTGCTTGTTTTAAGTTGTTTAAACAATTGCGTCGGCGTGCACCGACGACATTAAACGCTTGACGACCAAGCCAATTGCCATGCCACACAATTGGATCAGTAGCCAGCATGCTTCCGATTCGATTTACACTGCACGTCGCCGGGTCAATGGTGTATTGTACATTGTCAATTAACGTTACAGAATTACGGTCGCGCGCAACAATAGATACGCGCGTACAATTATAAAAAAGGTTGCCACTACCATCGGTACAAATGTAATTATTTTTTTTTTGCACTATTTCATGGGTAGCAACAGCAATGAATTGCTTGCTGTGCGACAAATGCATTGGTTTGACGTGCGCAAAACTGCCAAACAAATGTTGATTCGTATCAAGTGCCACACGAGCCAATGTCATTTTAGATGTGGCACCAAACATATCAATTGCAGCAATCTGATCGTCTTTCAAATCAGACCAATCAGGAGCCAACATAATAGTAAGAACTTGTCGCAACGCCCAGGCTCGTCCAGCCATAGCACTGTTAGCAAACGCACTAATCGAATGAGGCAATTGTTTTAACAACAATTGTTTTCGATGGACGTTTAAGCACGCTTCGCGTCTGCATATTTCATCAGACGAAAAAACAACATCTGCATCAAAACTGTCAAATTTCATCTGGATCTGATTAACAAGTTCATTGCGATTTACAAATGTGTCTTTTGCGTCAATTAGAAGCAAGATTGTATCATCAGGCTGCGTTTGTGCATACTTTAAAAATTGTTTCATTTTCCAGCCAAACCCTTTCCATTGTTTATTGGCGCACACGTTTAATACTTGTTGCAGGTGCGGCGCTACACGTTTGGTGCCACATGTAATAATTTGGACCTTTGAATGCCACGGCAGCAACGGCAAGTCAACTACAATTTCATTGGAAGCAGAAATGAATATTACAACCGTACACACCATTGCAACGCACGCAACAATTGCACCTATGTTGGTAAACGGCATGAGTAAAAATGTGAACACAAAAAAACCAAAGATGCCAAATAAACATTAATCGAGTTTTTTTTTCAAAGTTTAACAACAATGCAATATTTTTATGCCGTGGCAATCAATTTACATTGCAACAATGCAACAGCGGCTTCCATGGCGTCCAACGAAGGTGTCGGCGACAACCCAATAAACCACATGCATTGTTTTGCACCCGTTTCGCTTAACGTAAGACGCGTCCCAAATTCGACATCAGTTAGCGGTTTTGATGCTGTGCCCATTTGATCGGGCGGTACTGGCGTTAAATGTAAAACGCCCTCTAATATTGTCTTGTTTTCACTGGTTAATGCATGATTGCGTGTGTTTGTTTCAAATTTACATTCTGTGTAGCTGTGTAACATCATGTTTGTGTAATCAGTTACATTGTCACATATGCTTGCAACGCTATCTGTTTGGCTGCCAAGAGTTTGAATAACTGGTTCGTACACATGTTTTGAAAACCACGCATCGTGAGCTGTGGTCACGATAAGTTTATACGTATGGCCGCCCCCATCTTTAACAAATGTTTTTTTACCACTGTCTATGGCTTCTATGCAATTGCAAAACGTGCACACAGGGTTTTTTATTGGAGTTGCTGCAGTATCAATTGTGGTTGTATTTACAATAAGATTAAAGTCATCTCCCGTACGTTTAATTTGAAAGTCACTACTGCCCAATGTAATTGTATTCTTAAACATAGGTCGCCATTGTGTCGACGTTCCCACGCAAACAAACCAGTCGTGAAGTGCAGGCAATGCAATTGCACGCGCAACAAGACTGCACGTATCGGCAAATTCGCATAGTAGTGCATTTACACTGCGTGTATGCCTCGAACCCATCCAATCTTGCAAATGATTTTCGGAAAACAAATCAGTCGAAGCTGAACCAGACCCGGCGTGTATAAAAGCTTGACCAATGCTGCTTAAGTGATATTTAAATTGCATTTGGCGTCGATACGGGTCGGGTTTTAAAGATGACATGGTGTGTGCATTTAACTGAGGCATTTCGCGGGATACAATAGAAGAAATGTCTTTTTGTGTACCTTGGATGCGGTCGACAACCTGGCCAAATTTTTCGGTGCCGTACAAATCACCGGCACAAACTTCATAATAATTATCGTTACCACCCTGCAACTCGGCATCATCTGATATTTGTGTTATTCTAATGCGTTTTGAGCCGTTACCACGTTGCCGTTCCAACAGCACGTATTGGCCGGATGCAAAATGTTCGGCTAAGCAAGTGTTAACACGAGTGTATTCTGCTTTGTTGGCAGCCACAGCACTGGCGTTGTCTGTCCAAACGTTAGTGTCTTTGATATTTGTCATAACCATTTTAGATGCAACTGCATCGGCAACGGTTCGCAGTGTAGACACAATTTGTTCATACTGAACACGGCCTGTATGAGCATTTAACGTATTAGTATAAACCTTAACTTCAACTGATGTTGAATCACCCTTTGTTTTAACATCAGACCACTTTTGCAACGTGAGATTGATTGGCATTGCGGAAACGCTTCCATACTGAAACATGTTTAATGATCGTATAATTGAAGCATTGGCCGAATTCAATGTTGTATTGCCTATAAATTTGCTTGTTGCTTTATACCACCATGAACACTCGTGGCTTGTTGTTGTCTTATCTGCCTTGCGTTTGATGTGTGTATACACTAGTGCATTATTGTTGTATTTTGAGCATGTCCGCACTGGATTTATTGTTGCCGCAGCTGCATTAGGATTGACCTTGTGTTTTGGTGCGCTTCCTGCACACAGTACCAAACATCAAAGATTGTACCACATTGTCTGTGCAGTCATGCCAACAAATTACATATTAAACACGTGCGCAGCGCGTACAACCCAATTTAAATCGGTGTATGCCACCATTCAAATTGTAATACGAGCAAGTTTAATAGGGATCATTATAGTTGAGTCGTACGTATACAAAGATTACGGCAATGCATGGTCGTGTTACCAAAACAAAAAAATAAACGCGTACAATTTAGGTCCCTGTCCTTTATATACACACGATTATCAACACGATTGGGCATGCGTGAACAATCAAGTAAGCAACTGGCCATGTTTGGGTCGGCAATCTACCTCGTGGGTTAAATCGCACTGGTCGCGCCACGGCGCGTGTATAGGCACAGCGTTGCTGCTAGCTCAACACGGTGTCACTGCAGTTATACAGGGCTAACCATAAGCGTACTTTCTTCTAGTAGCCACAACATGACAAGCGATATAGCAACGTATGCTACCATCCACGAGGGGTGATTTGATGACGGCGACAAGACAAATACAGAAAGTCGTGCTACCAACGTTGATTCAAATTGCACAACAACGTTTAAAAATAATCCTGTTAAAAATGAAACGACACCCGATATACTTGTCGACGAAAATTCTTGTTTTCCGCGATAACTATTGACGTACACGTGGAATTTAGTGGTTAACTGAATAATTATGGCAAACAGCACAACAAGAACGATAAGCGACGATGTGTTTGACGAATCAATTGTCCGTTGCACGGTTTCCGCACATACAGTATAAACAAGAGCATTCGTAAATGTTTGTCGAAGTTGCCCAATCTGAACAGACATTGCAATTTCTTGGTATGTCGCATCAATATGCAAATATACGTTGTTTTACAGAATCGTACCCTAAAGAGAGCACATCGTTAAGCAATGCCCCGCCATTAAAAGACGCCGTGTCGTCTGCGTGGACTGCGTGCCTAACACGACCCATTAAGGCATCTGAAACAGAAGACACTGCAACAGTTAGCGCTTCAATTGTAAATCCGTACAGTGTAGCAAAAGCTATGCCCGGTTGTGCGTCTGCATCCACAGACAACGACATTTTTAATGTAGAATCGTTTGACTACGACCCAGTAATTTTGGAACAACTGTTGCAAAACCACGACGCAGTTTCACCGATTATAAACGTTGTTGCTGAGTGGCAATACTTTAAACGGTTTTTCAATTCCGAGCCGTGTGCACATCACGCAAACCAAAATCCGTGTGAAATCTTAGAGGACGTATTTGATGCGGCTGCCCCTATTTAAGTAAAGCGCCGGGTGTTGTGGTGCTTCCGTTGGGTACAAACGCAATAGCCATTGGTATACACAACATTGGCAGCACAATGTTAGCCACTGCAATTAAATGCGGCAGGTATTCTACGGTGCATCGCGTGGAAGAAAGATGCACCTGAAACAAATCAGCCAAAACGGTGCCAATAACAACAGACACCGCAGCCCCATAATTTTGAAACCCAGCAAGAATTGCATAAATAGTTGATTCGTTATCTTTAGTGCACAATTTAGATGTCAGTAAAACAGCTGGTGATTGCTCTAACATCATGACAATTGGTTGCAGCACTGCTTTTCCTACAATAAAAAAAGGTTTGTCTGGTATACCCATGCGCACGTTCCAACGGTTGACCATTGCCACGTCTACTAACGACGCAGTACATCGCAATAGAGTAGCAACACAAAACATTGTTTTAAATTGCCATTGATTGATAGACGTGTATTTAAAGAGCACTACAGATAAGGCGCCAGCAGCTGCTCCAGCAACACCAGTCACTAAAATAAAAAACGACAACTGAAAATTTGCTCCGTTAGGAATGCAACTGTAATCAGCCGTGTACCAATAATCAAGCGCTCCTGGAATTTGTACGTTTAAAATGCACATCAAAAAAAGGAACATGTTGCAGCGTGCCGTTATTTTTGGCAGCGATTTAATTGCAACTAACAAAAGTGCAACAGACGAGACAACGCACAACAGTATGCGTGCTTGCCACCCGCAATACAACGTAGTTAAACCAAGAGCACACGCCGATACGGCAATTGCAAATGCGACGCGAACAAGTTTTGGATCGTGCACAGCAGTATTACTACGTTTGTCGTCGTAGCACCCGGCAATAGCCGGCATTGCAATCTGCACGCACAATGGAACTGCGCACCAAAACATTGTATTGATGTGCTTAAACACCAGCAAACCAGCAACTGATGCACCAACGATCTGGCCCGTAAAAATACAGATCCACACTCCACTGATAATAGCCGCGGATAAAGTAGGATTTAATACAATTACTTTAGCGTACTCACTTTCAGACAACAAATCAGTGACTGCCAATTGCAGGCTGACGACAAACACGCAAAAAACAGTTGTGGCTACAGACAATGACACGTTAACAACAGCCAACGCAACAGAACTAGTTGCGCCGGCTAGTGCCACCATAATAATATACGGCCGTTTGTGGTATCCGAACAACGCAATCCGGTCAGACAACAATCCGAACAACGGTTTTAGCGACCAGGGCAACATGGCAACGGTACAATACTTTTGAAAATCTGTACCCGACACGCTATATTGTGTTTTTAAGCGAGCAAACACAGCCGTATCAAACAACGTTGCCAGCAGCCCCCGGCCTCCAAAATAGACGGATACAATTAACCATTTAAATTTTGCATGCGTCATTTAACGCATAAAAATGTATTTATACTTTGTAGCACGCAAGGTTTATAGCAATATTAATGGCAGCACTGCGCCGGTGTCATTTGTGGAAACCACTGTCTAAAAGTGCGCGGTTTATTCAAACCCGGAGCTCTTTGTCAACACACGAGGCTGTTAGGCTACCGCTTTGAATCATACGGGATCGGGGGGCGCTCAGAAAGCGTCTTGTATAAGCCGTGAGTGTTTCGTAGATACAACCGGGAATATGGAGGAAAATCCTCATGCCAATTCGGCCGCGGCTTTGGCGGCGACGGTAAACAAAATGCCACCGGGATTACCAGATATTATTGACAGTTTTGTGAAAACGCTTGGCACCACACCGTTCAAGTTTGACAATACCAACATTGGGTACCGTGATCAAACAAACGCATATCTTAGAATCGTAGTACCAAATGGGTACAACCAGTTAAATAATGGACCTTTATCGAATGAATTTTACCGCGTAAGCAAAGGATTACATTTTTTTTATGAATACTTTGAGCAGCTTGAAAGGGGATTGTTAGGCGATACTGAATTTGGACCGTTCTATGCCACATACAAGAAAATGATAGGCACGTTTGACCCGCCACGCGCCTCAACCGATTCAGGCGGGGGGGTGTACAGCGAGTACGACAGTCCTTCAGAACCCGACACAGACGAAGAAATGAAGGGGGCGAAAACAATATCAGACAAATATTTAATAATACCGGAAACATCCGTTTTAAAGAATGAAGTTGACAAAGCAGTGGCACAAGCAGTGGACTCACAAAATACACAAACGATATGCCGACAATTTAATGCGCTGCTACGGCTTGCCTTGAGCGAACAAGAGCCAGAACAAGTACTGCCGATTAATTATGATCCCCCGTGGACAACCCCCCCCAAGCAATATAAATATATGCTTACGACCCCGGCCCCAAATAGTAAGACGATAACAATCATCACGGGTCATGATGGCAGTGCGGACGATTTTGATGACAATACCAAAGCGGCTTTTTTTAAAATGAGAATAATCGTACAGGCCTTAGACCCCCTGCCACCACCGCCACCCCCCCCATCACCCCCATTGTCGTCTAAACGAAAGCATTCAGACACAAAAACCGACGGGCAGTCGGAAAAACGTCAGAAATTGACGGGGCTTCAATCGAAATCCTTTACGTTTACCTCTGCGTCAAGCTGGGACATACATTCAAAAAGTCAGGGGGAACGACCCTTGTACAAGTGGTTGAAGAAGTACCCTTTGTTTTGCAGATATTCAGGTGATCGAACTGATGAAGATAGCGAAACGAGTGATAGTCCGTACCAGAACAAGATGCACAGCGCAATGTATGCGACCTATTCGCAGAAGTATACGGAACCAGGGCCCAGATTTGGAGAACATCCGTGGTGGGCCAGCTATTTCATAACGGGTCTCGATCCGTTTATCTATAAGAACGAACTGGTAAATCAAGTTGGTGATGTCATGAAGGCTTTGATTGACGTCTTGATGACAACCGGTGGTCTGCAAAACTACGAGCCATTGCGGCGAATGTACCCCCCGTTGTATAGGAACAATGCAACGGTACAGGTAGAGGCGTCGTTTAAGGACTGTACGTTGGTATGACCAGAATTCATTTAGCAATTTACAATAAATAACTTGCAACTTCAAGAAAAATCCATTGCCCTTGTTACCGCGGACAAACGTTGTAACCGCTTTGCAACTCGTACTGTTTGTGGTGAATTTAGCAAGTAAC